>Ga0209367_1007097_pt1 | contig 15457 bp, 9 predicted proteins | sample WorMetLIZISLAND2_FD_187412 | JGI IMG/M metagenome (GOLD analysis project Ga0209367, IMG submission 187412) | Marine gutless worms symbiont microbial communities from Max Planck institute for Marine Microbiology, Germany - Olavius geniculatus... ... | reverse complement strand
GAGGGGTGTATATTTCACCTATATGGGGAGCAAAAACCCCTGGGCGGATTGAGCCCAAATTTTGTTTGGTGGTAGGCGTCCATGACGTAATCACGCCATTAAAATTTGGTGACGATCGGTTCAGGGCTTTTTGGTTGGCTGAGGGTCAAAGTTTGCATTTTCCCATATACTTTGAAGGTCGTCCTTACAACACTCACACTACCGTGTGAGTGTGATACGTTGCTGTTACCTTACCTTGTGACTTGGACTGCAACCTTTTAACCACAAAGATATGCCACCTCACAGTTTTGAGCATCATGTATACAATTTTAAATCTTTGTATAACCAGCAACATCATAAACTAGAAATTTGGAGCAAAGCCCAACGTGGGTCTGCCCGGCACCCTAAGTCCGATTGGCGGTTAATTCAGGGGGAGGGGTTAAAATTCCCCTGGTAGCAAAGTCACGTGGCCCGCAGTCAAATGCATTAGCATACGCAGAACGCACATTGTCGACTTAGGGTGGGCCAACATCCACACCTGCAACTTTTTTGTTAGTGGACCAAAGTTCACCCATTTTTTGCCATAGCCAGCAAGAATCGCTCTCGATAAGTTTGTTTCCTATTGTCGAGAGCACAATCATTTCCTAAGATATTCGCGGTCAAAGTCAAAAGTTGTCCAAAATCGGGCCGAATTTTCAACGTTTTGGTTCTCCCAAATTTCTGGGGTGCAAGCCCCCCACAAATTTGTACATAGGTGATCATGCTCACCTTATAGCTCATCATGTGGCAAAGTTTTATGGTGGTATTTCCTATACCCCGAAAGCTACAGGCACGGATATGTCAAATTTTTAAGCCAGTTTTGGCCTCCCTTTGAAAAGAAATTTTAAGTGGGACCCCAGTCCCCGCTGGGAGATGCGCTAATAAGACTTGGTCATTCTCTAGCACGTGTGAAAATTTGGTGGTGCAGCTCCCCTTAGGGGCCGAAATATGGTCTTCCGAAAAAGTCGATTTAGGTGGGTATGATTTCACATCGAGATCAACGCACTTAGTGGACCAAAGTTCATGGAACGTTGGAGGAATCACGGTAGATCAAGTACTTGACCGATTTTGAAGATCTTCATTTCTTCCAAAGATATCGCCGTCGAAGTTTGAAGTCGACCGAAATTGGGCCAAATTTTGCATGTTTATGGTCCCTAAAATTTTTTGGGGGAGGCCCCTTGAAATTTTGGACTGGGATTATAAAATTGAACACACTTCCGAGCATCGTGCAAAATTTTGCGGCGGAGCTCAGAGATCTCGCGAGGAAAAAAAAGAAAAGAAATAAACCACAGCAAAACCCGCTCCGAAGGCTATCGCTTCCCAGTGGACTAATAAAATTTTTAGCTTTTTTTCTCTTTTTTTTCTGTAAGTGTTTCAGCTTCAGTATTGAATATTTAGAAGTGCAATTCTACGTGAATGACATAATATATTCTTGGCTAAAATGAGCAATATTAATACACCCTGTATGTTAAACATGAATACATCATTAAGCACGTAGTTGACTGGCAAATAACGGTATGCACATCTCAGTCATGCAATATTCAAACATACTGTATATCACATACATGCAGTGCAGTAATGTAAAAATGTGAACATTTTTAATCATTCTGTTATTTCCTGTGCAGTATGCACAGCTAATATCTGCATGGCACTTAGACTGTGAGCAGTTAAAATACTGAAGTACTAGCTAGTTGCTGTTATAACCAATAAACCAGACAGAAAAGAACAGTGGCATAGTATACAGTATACAGAGTGACTGCATGTCTGGAAAACCTGTAAATGTTTAGAGAATTATACATGTATCAGTCAAATGTCGGGAATAACATCTCTGCATTTTCCAACAGTGTTGTTTGCCACTGAGTGCCAAAATTTCCACACAGTCCATATATGTAAAAAACTGTTCCAGAAAATGAATTTTTAAAATGTTAAAAAATGTGGCAGGAATAAAATAACATTTATAAACATTTAATAAAAAAAACTTTAGCCCTAATTGGTTCAACCTCTTGTCTAATGCTGCAGTTGCAGTATAGCTGTAATCAGAGAAGGAGAGAGATGATTTCAATTCAGCTGCGTGGTCATAATACTAAGTATCAGTAGACTAAGTAAACTGCCATACATAATAAAAATAAAATCGATGGCCTATTAATTCATTTCTGTGGATTTGAAAGTGCCTTTCAATGTTCTTGATGAACTTTTCAATGAACGTAAAAACGTTGACGAAATAATTAAGGTTAACAAACGTAAAAACGTGGCAGGAGTAAAAAAACGTAACAAAAAGGTTTATTACATACGAGGGGCGTTCAATAAGTTCCAGGACTACAGCCTTAATACAAGGACAGTAAATTGCACATTTCTGACAGTTATGTTACTTTTCAACATATTCTCCTTGCAGTTCACTGCAATGTTCCCATTGTTCTACAAGTCGGTTGGAAGCCGTAGCATTAAGTTTTTTATTGGCACCTGTAGAAATTTTTGCACATTTTGCTGTAGCACATTTTCATCGTTTTTAAACTTGATGTCTCCAAGTGATTTGCTTTGTGGTCCAAACAAATTAAAATTACTTGGAGCTAAATCTGGACTGTATGGTGAATGCTGTAGCAGTTCCCAGCTTATCTCTTCCTTTTTTGAACTGTCTAATGGGCCAATTGCACGGTGGGGCACTGTCATTTTAAAGAATGACACTTTTCAGCAGCACACCTGGCCAATTGCTGTGAATCGCTGGTCTTAATCAATCAGACAATAATGCCTGGTGATATTGTGCAATTACAGTATGTCATTCAAGCAAATAGTCTGCAAGAACAACTCTTTAAGTAAACCAAAAATGCTTTGTCTGCAGCTGACCGTTTTTGCTATATGCAGTGCTCCAACACTGACATCGTCACTGACTAATAATGATCGCTGCAAAAGCGGGCCAACTATTCAAATACTTTCAAACGTGATAAAGTGTCACTGCTAATTAGAGACCTACTGCAAATAATCTACAATAAATTTCAGCACTTTTTACACCTTCTGCAACTAGAAAATTTTATGATTAAATATGTAATCTAATTCGCTAAACAAACGTAAACGCCCATCATTTATATCTTAATAATAATGACATCACAACGTGACGTCATAAATGAGACCATAGTAAGTGATGTACAATAGTGGCAGTACAACTTCATAATAGTTTTGGTTTTCAGCTGTTACTGTGTGCTTGCTGAGAAGAACAGTCCTGGAAATTATTGAATGCCCCTCGTATATGACACAGTACACACACTTACGATTGCTGTTCTCTATAATCAGTGTGTCTGTCCCCTGAGCCTTTGGAACAAGTTTCCCATCTGTCAGTCCTCACCCTCTTTCCTCTTTCCCCCTTCAACTTTCCGATGCAATTATGCTCCTCCAGTGGGGTTTAGGGCCCCACAGCCGGCAACGACTTGATGATATTATGCACCTGAAAAACGCATTAAGAAACAAGTTGGAGCGAAAGGTGATGTAACTTGCGTCCTAAGTTACATTAATCCCCCTTTGAACGGCTGAACAACCTTTTCCTGTTAGCCTGCTTTTACGATGGAGCATTACTCCAAGGTTTATAATGGTGTAGATGCGCCTTGAGCTTAATTGCAGCGAAAAGTAGTAGGGAGGAAGGGGAAAGAGGGCGAGGATGAAGGGATGGGGAACTTGCTCCAAAGGCTTAGGGGAGACGGGCGCCCCTGACTATGGGAAAAGCAATCGTGGGTGTGTGCATGCCGTCATCGAGCCATGAACAAGCGCGGTGAAGATTCAGCAGTTGGCTGCTGCTGCTGTGAATGTAACTGTATCGTGTTGTTATCAGCAGCGCCTTGTGCCGGCTGGCAGCGTGACCGCGACACGCTGAACAGGTCGGTGAAACGCAGACCTTCGCTGGTGTCTGGACTGCACGGCGGCGGCGTTTGTTCCAGTTCCACGGAGCTCGACAGTGTGGAAAGTGGAGTTCCGCCTCGGCCCTCACCGGGTAAGATATCAATCTATGGCACCAACGTCATATTAATGAACTTAATTACATGCACAGCAAATTCCTCTGTTCTTGGTGTGGCACATGAACGTTGAATTCCACTGTAACTTTTGGTGCTGTTATAAATCCGTACATAGGCTACAAGAAGGTAGCCAACTGGCCATGAAAATGAGGCACAAAGACAAAATAGATTGATGGAGATGACAACTAACAAGCACAGCACAGAAACTATAGGCTCAAGTTAAAAAAATGTTTTGTGAAATCTGCATGTAATATTTAGGCACACTTGGGTATGATAAGATTACTGTCAAAAATTGGTCTACATTTTCTTTTACAAAATTATATCTGTGGTTATTGACAGAGCTGCAATGCAACATGCTTCACGGCAAACTATTATTAAAAATTAAACAAAACAAAATGCAATTAAGCAAAATGGAATAATCATATGAAACAGAATAACAAACAACTACATAATTAAATTTTACTAAGTCTAGCACTCCACTGACCTGACTAGTGCGAATGTGGTAGGGAAAGTTTTTGTTGGCGTTGGACGGACGAGTTAAGAACTGAACACACGTATAACGATCAGCATTTTTAACGTGTGGAATACAATAACTGCATCGTAATGAAAGCATCTGCTAGAACGACTGATTTGTCAGCGAAAAAAAGCATATAATATCAGTCTACGAAGGCTAAAGATACACTGGGTGAGACATTTAGTATAATGCAAAAGTTAATGGCTGAATTATGACACAAGCACAGTTCAATTACAAGCAACATAATATCATGGCAACGAACAGTGACTTAGACATTGTCAGTGACAAAAACGTGAAATGTATCAAAACAGAACCACTGGAACTCGAAATAACACATTACTGCAGATAATAGGCTAATGATTACACAAATCATTGGATTTCTTAAGGTGCTGATGCTGCTGCATGACTCACAAACGACTGACTCCAGTGAGTAGGGCCTAGGCCTAAAATTTTTATCTAACTAAAATTTAACAAGAAGCCCAGCTGTCGCTAGCGAAGACGTACTACAGCCTATACAGTTCTTGTTGCAGTACTGACCTTTAAGGTCATCCGAAGTCGATGATTTTCATCTCATTTAAAAAGACGTATGCCACTTCCTATTGGTGATTACTAGCAACCTTGGCTCTATCTCTCACCGTTTCTGAGATATGGCCAGTTTCCCATTGAAAACGAACATTTTCTTACCCCTAAGGTTCAACCCCAATTTTGAAAATGTTTCCCTTGCGCTAGATCGCTGAAATTTTGCATGCCCAGGTTTAAGAAACATGGCTAATTATTCATGCAAAAAGTTTTCCCATAAGACCTAAAGGTTAACTACAGTACATCCATAACAGACAGACGGACAGACAGACGACAACCGTATCATAGACGTCGTCCACCGTAGCTGTAGCGCGTCAAAAACGTATCGCTTCACTTTCATGCGCAGTTTGCATGGGCTAATGCGTCTTATATTATAGCACACACGAAAAATGCAACAGCATTATTCTGCGTAATCTGCGACGCTTAGGCGTGCATTTTAAGCAAAAAGTAGGCCTACCAAGTAGAAGGCGAGACTTAGAAACTCCATCGCTTGAAAGACGCCATTAGCCACTTTCTCTCGCATCCATGGGGCGATTGCTTTATTAGCGACAATCACTGCTATCGGATTAGCCCAGAACCTGCATTCATACCGTCGCAAGTTTAACAACTGTTAGACCCTATTTTTATAAGCTCAGTCTAATGATTCGGTCGGACTGTTGTGCTCACATCAAGGTTTAGGCCTACTGCCGGCATTTTCACAGTTAGGCATACCTACATTGGCAGAATTTTGCAACTGAATCGGCACAAAGACTAGTGGATGTTTTTGCACAAACTTTACAATCAGTACAATGCAGCATATACACCGCATCTAAAAAAATAAGTGCCACTTCTATTTTTGGAATAGCGCCGTGAAACACTGGCCAATTTTAATAATTTTTGGAATGTGACATCAAGAATAAACTTGACGCAAATGGCTAGTTTTGACCACCTCACCTTTATGCTGTCGCTACAGTACCTTGTGAAATGTAGAAGTCGTAATTGGTCTATTTTAGCCTTACAATATGACGTCCAATAGCAATAATTTTAATCATGTTCGTGAGAATCAACTAAACAAGTTTGTTGCAGCATAAACGATAAAGACAAATCGTGACCAAATTGAGAGACATTCGTCGGGTGATAATTGACTGCGCGGGTGACGAGATTAGGCCTAAATTGCGGGTGTCACCCGCTCAACACGGGTGACTTGGGAGGCCTGCCTGAGTTACGGCCATGCAATTGTCTTGGATCACGTGTAACATAATTATTATGCTGTTCAAATTAACTAATGATGTAGAAGTGACACACGTCTCACGTACCAGATGGTATAGAACACGTAGAGTGGCACATAAAATCGGACTTTTCTCGGAAAGCGTTTAAGAGTGACAAAGACAGCATAGCAGAACCAGACCCATCCAATCAGCCGCAAGCCAAGCAGACCATAGCCAGGCGGTGACTCGTACAGGTACAAAACCAGTCCGGGGTCAAACGCCTGCAACAAACAAGATCATCACTCCCATATAGGTTTTGTACACACCCTGTAAACATATTCAGTGGCTAAAAATATTCTGGAAGCAAATCTGAAGGTGACCCAGCAAAAAGTGTGAACGAAGGTTCAGCTCTCCAGCAAAGTAGAGGGTCTGTGCTGAGGAATTGAATTTGTTAGCCAGAAATGGTTTGATACGTGTGGACTTGAGAACAAGCCTACCCACTGATAGCAACTAGGCAGATTATAGCCAGCAAAAGCACCCCACTGCAGCAAATTAAATGTCTAGTTTTGCACCCAGATAACTGGTATTTACAGTCATTTAGAAAAGCGGATCCTTGAAATTCAAGAAAACATTTGTTGAATGCAATTACGTGAAGACATAGTTCGTACCGCATGATTAAATGCCAGACAACGATTTTGGGCGTAGAATGCTATCAGAATCAGAGATCGCAGTGTTATCAACTCCAGCAAAACGTTTAATTTCTGTGCAATTTTTTTAGCTAATTAGTATGAAGTGACATTAGGCCGATACAGTCACGTCTCACTGCAGTAAGCTAGTAGAAGGCCTATGCCGCCTCGCAGCAGCAGAATAACGTTACCAACGCAAGAACAGGCAAGAGTTGCAGCGTCGATGGCACTGTGCATTTCCCATCTAGGCCTAATGCTGCCAACCTACACAATATTTAGTAGATACTAACGTAATTAACATCACTACAGCAAATGTGACACCAAAGTTGCTCGATAAAACGAGCACAACAAAGACGGGAAATGATGCAAAAGCCGACCGATACTGACGTAAGCCTGATATATGAAGAGTGCGGCGTATGCGATGACGTAGATAGTCATGAAGACTGCCAACTTAATGGAGCCGCTCGTGCTGATGCGGCCGCGCGTTACCGTGAAGCCTTTTGCCATTAGTATCAACATTAACAGAAACACCAACTCCGCCGTCGCTTCAAACATTCGACCTACAAAGCACGTATACGGTACACCGCAATACCGGCGACGTCAAACGGTATGATGATTTTAATGCGCGCCAAAGACGATGAGGAGAGTATTATGGATAGCTTTGTTGACAACAAGAAACGTACAATAACGAACAACTGAACAAGTAATTTGAGCAAAGCCCGCGTGACGCGCTATAGCAGCGATCCTGCCACCTGGGCAATCGTGTACAGCATGCAATAAAATAATAAAGCGTTTTGAAGGAGTATCCGAATTTAAGGCCTCCGTATGGAAGACTCCTTGAATTTAAGAGGTCGAAATTTAGATTGTTAAAAATGGACGTTCTTTGCTAAAAGTTTCATAGGCCTACGCAGGTGGTTCAGGTTTATCTCCAGCCATTTCGACGCAATTCACTCTTGAAATGTGCGCCACAGCCAAAATTGCAAAAAACACTAAAATCTTCTATCGCTTAAAATTCAAGGTCATTCAAGATCATTCAAGGTCTTTTAAGGGGTACCCCTATTTGCCGCCTTCGTTCAAGGGGACCCCCTCACACAGGGGCACGAAATTTTGCCACAAAAACTACAGACCTTGGGGCAGCCCACAGTGAAGATTTCGTGATCCTATCTTGCAACGTTTTGATAGGGCTCAAGGGTGTGACAGACGGACGGACAGACAGACAGACAGACACCTAGACGATGGCTAAGACGAGCGAAGCATTCTGCTATGGAGCGTAAAAAAGCTATCACATAAGTGTTTCGTTACTTTGCATACACTGTTTAAGTAGTTTGGACAAACTTCATGCACTGTCGTATGTACGTTTTTTCCTCAGTTTAACTCGGTTTATTTTGCTTCATTCAATTTCATGCCTCGAGCACTGGCCTAACGATTAGGCTAGTTCTCAAATTCAAAACATCCGAAAGCGACAAGCCAGCAGACATAGCCTAATGAGTAAACATTTAGTGACTTCGTTGAGAAAACCGTTTTACTATCATATGAACGAATAAACAACAATGATGACTACGATGATGATAATAATGAAGCAGAAGTTGATATGAAATGGAAACCGAAAGTCTTGGCTGGGTAGTTTTCGATGCCGTCGCTGGCGTACTGTGCGTATGTGGCACACATGATGACGAGATGTATCAACTGCGTTGCGACTGAGACCAGGAACAGTTTGTACGTCGTGTGCAACATCTGACGATTGTGAAGTACGACTGTGTGCCGCATGCGACAACAACACACTGCATTAGCCTACAGCGCCTAATCACCTCATTATGCTCGGTTATTTACTATGGTAAATATAAAAAATCTCACAAAATGACGAATTATTGCAAAAGCTGAAAACTTTGCCTGCAATAGGCTACGTATTGATTGTTTTTTTTCCATAAAACTAAACTGTTAAGATGCCGGCTCTGAACCCCACTGTGAGTATCGCAATCAGACCAACTCAACAGACTGAGCTGATGAAAATAACTAAATAAGGTTGATGAAAATAGCGATGCCCAGATTCAAAACATGTCAGATGCATGACAGTAGGGCCTAACTATGATGCAGGAATACATGATACTGTTACAAATCATGCCTACTATCATGAGCATTTCAACACTTTATGCGTAACAGTTTTTAGCCGACCAGATTTAGTACTGCCAAGCTAATTGGTATGCCTTGACGTTCATGTGTCTGCCGTCTGTCTGTAACGTTTTGTATTGTGGTTAAACCGTAGGCTATGTTTAACAGCAATGACACCGTTGGACAGGGCTTTGCTGAGTTCCTATAGTCGCTATCTGCAGCTGTTTGGCCGCAATTTGCAACGCAAAGTTTCCATCTGCAATCTGCATCCATGGTCGTGAAAACAGTTTCTTACTCATTAACTGATACCAGGGGCCGATAGTTTTGAATGAAATGCATCATATTGTAGTCAGCACACTCATCTTTTTCCATTTTGTTTCTTGTTTAAAGTTATGCATACAAAATTATAAGTAATATAAATGTAGTTACCAGCTACAATAATCGAAAGAATAAGTAACACAAACATCGCGACCAAGAATGCTATATCCACTTCCAAAATATCTGCATAATCAGCAACAAATGTCATATAACAACGAACACATTTAAAACACAGTTCTAACAAGTATCAAATACCGTATTATCTCACAAAAATGCATCAACTTGAAATGAAATACATGTCACTATGTTACACTATTTCCACGTTTAATCAATCAATTAATCAAGTTTATTTGGCACAGCAGATACGACAACTAAGATGTCTTAACTAAGCTAACGAAATGACTTACAAATACAAAACAAAATGCAGAAGACAATTCAAGTACATGCATAATTCTGCTTACTGCAAAGTAATTGACTTTAGCGCTATTGTTCTGTTGTAAGTTAAAGGAAAACAGTTGCCTGAGTTTACTCACAAAATTCATCAGCGGAAAAATGTTTGTGAAAGAAGTCGTCACCATTCGTCATCAGCAACTTGTACTGCAGCACGATATCCTGCAACAAGACACAAAATCTTGCAGTATTCTTATATTCACGTTGCTAATGCTGTTTTTACATAAGCGCATCAAGAGTGAAGGGCTGCCATATCGAAAGTCCCCACCATAGCAACAGAGTCGCACAAATTTCCTCCAAATGCCTTAGGACATTTTTAGAGGGAGGATGAAAAAGAAAACAAGGGGAAACAGTAGAAGCTAGAAGGCTGTTTGAGTGACCTGGGAGGAAGTTTGCTTCCTGGCGTCAAGGCGGATGAACGCCGTTTCTTCCTATATGTAGCCTATTTTTCATTACAAGAGATAAGAAAGCCCAGGGGTGCGCTAGGGGGCTAGGAAGGCACGTCGGGAAAGAGGTGCACCCCCGTCGGGAAATTTTGGGTATTTATGTCGGGGACAGAGTGACAGACCACGACAAAAACACTTACTTCGTTTCAATGCTTAATCCCCGATGCTATGTCCTATGAAATAATTTATTAGCATTCGTTAATCGACTACTTGGTATGTTGAAAGAGTGACTGAAATGACGACGACGCAAACTCGTGGCTGTGTCGCAGGCAGGCCCGTCGAGAGCCACAGCGGGGCTGGGGAAACATTCTCGCGGGATCCGAGGTACTATCTTCCTCTAGATGGGCCAGGTCGGAGGACCGTGACAGCAATGATAGAACGGCAACAAAACCATTTTTAATTACTTGAATACTATTCGATCGTCAAATAATTTTAGTTTAATGGAAAACTGGAGTTCTTGATTTACAAAAGTTACTAAATTTACGTATGTGGATTAATTTGTTAACGCCTGTTAATTTTTTAATGGCGTTAACGCGTAAAGTAAACGCGTTAATTCGACAGCTCTAGGGGCCTATGTGGATCTAAATTTTTTGAGTTTGTCCTGTCTTGTTCTAGCTGTAGACTTACTGCTTTTTTATGCTGATTAAAATAACGCAGGCTAATAGTATGCTTGTTTTAGTCAAAACTGTTGAACAAAATGACCACATAGCTTACAGTGTGCGGCCAAAAAGTATCCCCTAAATTTTTTCGTCATTTTGTCAACAATTACTAAGATTTTTGAAATGACATTTCACACGTTTATTATCTATTCATACTCACGCAAAAATGCCAAAGAACGTTGAATTATCTTTAAATAGTCTAAGACAAATATATTAGTTTGTCTTTGCAACCACGACTGGATGAGAGATTTTTGGGAAATTTTTGGCATAAATTTTGGCAGACCTTCGCTATGGTGGCCCCTCGCTATGGCGGCCCTTCGCTATAGCGGACCCAAAGCGCATCAGGTAGAAGCATTGCCATCTGTCCCATATTTCAACTGCAAAAATAAAGCAAGAACTTTTCACCTAAACTTTTGTTGTTTCCTATAGGCCTATGTTTGTTCGTTCCAGCAGCCAGTCAGAAAAATGACGTCCACAACACCGGGTTTGGCTCAATTATTTCAAAATCTCAACCAACCGTGTAGATCACCAGCCTGGCCATCCCCTTTTGAGTAGGTGCGATGAGACCAGCAACAATAGGGCAGAAAAGGCACACCACGTGATGCACTACCCCTTATATTCGTGGTCTTGCAATGGAAACTAGTGTCGGCTGAGGGCTAAAGAAACGCAGATTAGAGCCTCCAAATAGAGCTTGTGGCTCGGATAGGGCTTTACGTTTCTACGCCGTTATGCTAGGCGCCATGCAGTGACACGTGAAAGTGCGTAGGCCTACTTGCAACGTGCCGCACCGACTGACGGCGATGAACCACCAGCGCTCGCGAACGGACGCAAACGACTGAGCAGTCGAACAGTGAATGTTACCATCCACTGGAGCGGCACAGCCCGTCCAACCTTCACGCTCTGTCAAGTAGATGATCTGATTGTTCTCCGGGTTCAACACGGCTTCCTTCTGACGACAGTTCTACACACGCACACACACCTGATCCGCTGCACATCCTCATCATCATCATCATCAGCAGCAGCAGCAGCGGATTCACGAGTCTTAGCGAAAAGCATTATGGATGGGCTGTATGTGCCTGGTCGTTTACGTTATCGCGTAAACACTAAACAAAATTGAAATTGCTAGTCAAACAGTTCTTTGAATCAACCAACAAGAACTAACAGCAGTCAGAATGTTAAAGCCTGCAAGTTGCAGGCCTAACAGTATGCACGTTAAAAATAACGCGTAAAATGCAAGTCAAAAAATGATGTGTTCATATGATAAACAGCAAGCACAAATAGGCTACCTGGCTTTTTAAAAAGATCAACAATCTCCAAATTTGATGAATATTATCCCATCCATGATCTCATTTGGCTCTAAAAACCCAACGGCAAATTTCGGTGAAAGTCGGCGTGATGGAATTTGGGCTTTACTGCACACGTGCCACCTGGCAGAGATACTGGCAGTGGCTATACGTACATCAAAAGTGCAACTAAGTGAACTAATAAAAGCAGACAAAAAGTAGGCCTATATACAGTACTGTACTTTGCTATCGTTCTTGTATACGGCCGGCCATTGCGTCGCGTCGTCGTAGTACAGAAGCAAATGCAAGTCGCTGCCATCATCCAACTGCACAGAACATCACGTAACATTAATATTATACAAAAACATTCTACATTAATTTGCTGAATATCATAACATGCTAACCATGCACTTCACCGTCTTGAACCTTAAAATAATAAACCAATAAGCAAAACGTGACATAATTCTCAATGACTGCCTTATAACTAAATAATAAGTCTATACTAATATTGCGCCAATGAAAACAGAAATAAGACAATTCTGTAGGCCTATGCAAAATTACATGACACTTAGTAATGACTGTATTTTTGAACCAGCCAATAAACATAGCCTAACTGCATAGGCCTGTACATTCATAATATCTTTCCGTGACTATGATACTAGCGAAAAATTAAATAAACATATGCTGAGCATACTGCACTTCTAAAGTAGGTCATCATCTAGGCCTAGTGCTGCCATGATATATGCGGCCGTCCATCCGTCTAGTTTACGGATCGAGTGTCTTAGGCGCTGACAGTGTGATCAAGCGCCTGTCTGGTGAGCTGTTAGGCCCAGTGTGCAGTCGGCGCCTGCAGCCGCCAGCCGTGAGTATAAGCATGTACACCGTGCAGATATGTGGTAATTTCTTAAGGTTCTTGACGCCTGACGACATTGACCATTGACCTTTTTCAAGCTGAAAATTCTGCTAATTGGCTCATCGGTTACTTTTGCCTTGGGGATGTTAACAATAGACCTAGTTTGGTTTTTCTACGTTTATTCTAGTTAAAATCGGCGACGGTCGAATGGACTGCAAAAAGCTACAAACTGGCGGACGGGCAGAGAAGACGAGCAACGCGGCCATGCAATAATGCAGAAAATAATAATGTGGGCCTACGTAATAATACATTGCACAATGTCAGTCAACAGTAGGCCTACGCTAAAACTGAGGAACGCGCTCACTTTACATCTTTGCAACATCTGACCCTGACATAAGTGGCCAATAAATATGACAGCATTGTGCTAAACTGCTGATGTCTGCAGGGGCCTAATAAACAGAATCAGATAGAGTTATTTATACTCACAGATGGAAAGTCGAGTTTAAACTGCAGAACGCCACGCCGTGACAAGAAACAGAACCTCGTTATGAAGACCCAGTCCTGCATCAAAATCAACAGTCAGCGCAAAATATCAGATTTACGAGCGAAAGTCAGACTGCAGAGATTTTACGAATAGGCTGCGCCGTGTTTAGTGTTTAAGGCCACTGGGAGTGCCGCCAAGTAGCCAACAGACCTACAAACCTATCTCAGAACCGCTTACCTTTACATACGAGTAGTCTACGACTAAAATAGGACAACTTGTAAGCTTACTGTAATAGAATCCGAAAAGCAAGGCATGGAACGCAGAGAAATTCTGCAGTGCAGCCGCCAGCTCACTAAACGCGACATTGTAATTTGCAAAGCATCCAGGTTTTACTGCGCGATGCACTACAAAATGTGCACGGTACTGCCATAGTTTTTAAGTTGTCCGTCTGCTTGACTTTCAGTAGCCTACAGTACTGTACTGATCATTAGGTCCGTTAGGCTAATTACGCAATGGATTTTAAAACATCCTGAAAATCATTAATCAAACTGTAGGCATTTTAGCTCTAAAATAGCATCTCAATGATATTTTAGGGTCACTGGAGGGCCGATAAGGTATTTTGTGTCATAGTATAATGTTGGCCTAAGCTGTAACGGTTCCAAAATTTATGTGCTCAAAAAAATTGTATCTTGGTGACTCCATTGTCATTCGAGGTTTCTTGTCACGGAACCCCCCCCCCATAAACATCTGCATGAGTCTTATACCAGATAAAAGTAGACTGTGTGTGCTACATTTTTGATGCTGATAGTATGGGTCTATCTTCTTTCAAATTTCCATAAAGAGCTCCAAAAACGCATGATTGGCATAGCAGAGTGCGTAATGACCCTTCAAAGCCACCCAAGATCCATGACTTTGGTACGTGCCATCTGAAAAGAGCAATATGATCACTTCGCTTATTGATCACTGATAAATACAAACCCTATCCCTATCTTTCTCCGTTTCTGAGATACAGCTATTTATCGGCTGAAAAACGTTAATTTTTTTATATGATACCTTTGTTCAACTCTAAATATGAGGGTGATTTCTTAAACTCAGTGTTCAAATTGTGAAAAATTAGCTGGGGGGTCGAACTTCTCGACGATTGAAGCCCGACCAAAATTGTGACGTAAATCGTATGCATATAGTATATAGCTGACCGCCTAGTGCACAGTAGGCTACAGTGTGTTAGAGGGGTTGAAAAAGCAGTTGGGAGGTTCAACCCCCCAACTTGCGGCAATTCAAACACTGCTTAAACTCTTGCACTAAATCTGCTCAAGTTCAAAGAGCGAAGAACAGACCTGGCTAATTATTTCGGCAATAATAAACCAGAAAGCTCAACTTATGTGGTCACTGGTCAGCGCAGTGAAAAATGGCGTAAGCAGACGGATGGACAAAAGGAAAAACGGACATCATACCGCTCAATGCAAAATAGCATGGTGCGGTAAAAACTGAAAACTACAGCAAGCATTTAGCCGGTTCATAGTGTATTGTAAAGAACCTAAAGTACAAAACAGGGCAGCCTAGCTAAAGTGTGATCTACAGGGTGCGGCAGAAAAAAGTAGCCCCCATAAAGTTTTTTGCTGTTTTCTCAGCAACCGTTTAGCATTTCAATCTGAAAATTTACAGATTTATTTACTAAATTGTTCTACGGCTAAATGCCAAATAAAATTTGATTCCATTGAAAAATGACGAAGTTATAGATTTTTTAACATGACCACTTACCGATTTTTCAGCGTGAAAAAATGTTCAAGCTACAACACCAGTTCAATAACATCGTTGAAACAAGTCAAACAACACAGTTAACTAATGATCAGATGCCAAAATTCCATTGTCA
>Ga0209367_1007096_pt1 | contig 15457 bp, 9 predicted proteins | sample WorMetLIZISLAND2_FD_187412 | JGI IMG/M metagenome (GOLD analysis project Ga0209367, IMG submission 187412) | Marine gutless worms symbiont microbial communities from Max Planck institute for Marine Microbiology, Germany - Olavius geniculatus... ... | reverse complement strand
CGGCAACATTTAAGGACTTGCACATCGAAAACAGCAAAAATTACAAAAGGTGATATTGCCCGCATCACACTGACTGTGTGTCAATGTGCTGCTGAATAATACGCAAAAATCTCCTATGCGAGTTATAGCCCATTTTGTCCCAAATTTCGTTGCCATGGCAACGGGGGTCGGTCGAGGAAAAATGCAATTGGCAGCATTCGATGACACATCCCCGAAAAACCCCTATAGGCGCAAAAATCTCGCAAAAATTTCTTACGCTTGCCAAGTTATAGCCGATTTTGTCCCAAATTTCGTTGTCATGGCAACGGGGGTCGGTCGGGAAAAAATGCAATTGGCAGCATTCGATGGCGCATCCCCGAAAACCCCCCCTATAGGCGCAAAAATCTCGCAAAAATCTTCTACGCAAGCTGAGTTATCCCATTTTGTCCCAAATTTCGTTGCCATGGCAACCAGGGAGGGTCCGGGGTAAAATTAAATGACACCGTTAGATTCGTCATCCCCCAAAACTATACCCTAGAATCAAAAATTACGACTCTATCTTATACACAGTCAAAGTTATGACCGTTTAAAGAATTGCTTAATTTTCCCCATAGGCGCAATTGTAATTTTTTGATTTTTCGAATAAATACGTTAAGTATTAATTTCAAATTTTTTAATTTCCAAAAGGCACATTCTTGCGCGAGATAGCGTCGTTTGAGCCATCGCACGCAAAAATCCGCCGAAGGGTCTGACCTGTAGGTGAGTTGAAGAAAAAAAGGTATATAGCTATAAAAATTTTTGCGTATATTTCACCCATTTGCCGGGAAGCCCCCCTTGGAGGGATTTGCATAAAATTTTGCATGAGGGGTGATCTCGCCAACGTAATCAACGGTGCCAAATTTTATCTCAATCAGATCAGGGGTTTTGATTCTGTCGGGGTCGAATTTTTGGCTTTCCCATAAGAAAGAGAAGTCGCCGTTAACACAGGGCTTGAACTACCTTTCAGCCTGTGATATCGCTGGCTTTCCAGATACACGTCTCGCTTCAACGACAGCATCGGCGTTTACGACTGTGTACAAAACATTTTAATCTCCAATGATGTTGGCCGAAGCCACGTGATGTCGAAAATCTAAGATGGCGGCTGGCTAATAGGAAGTAGTAATAACTTTGCTGTTGTAACAGAGAGGCATGTCGTTCCAAAGACGATATAGGTGTTTTCCACTGTGCACAGAACATTTAAACCTTCAGTGACCATGGCCGACGTCGAAGGAGGTCGATGTCCAAGATGGCGGGCCCATAACCTGAAATAATGTCAATGTGGTCGGTTTTACAGATACACATGTCGCTCCAACGATAGCATAGGGGTTTACGACTAGGTACGAAACATTCTAATCTCCAACGCTATTGGCCGATGCTATTTTATGTCGAAATTTCAAGATGGCGTTTGGCTAACCGGAAGTAGTAATAACTTTGTTGTTGCAACAGATAGACATGTCGTTCCAAAGACGATGTGTTTTCCACTACACACAGAACATCTAGGAGTAAACCTACAGCGATCATGGCCGATGCAACCATGTGCAAAAATTTAAAAAAAACAGCCGACTAACCGGAAGTACTAATTTGTACTAAACGTAATTCTGTCCAAGTAAGTTGAATCACACCTCACACGATAGTGTGAGTGTTGTAAAGACGACCTTCAAAGTCTATGGGAAAAGGCAAAATTTGACCCTCAGCCAACCAAAAACCCCTGAACCGATCGTCACCAAATTTGAATGGCGTGATTACGTCGTGGACCCCAACCACTAAAAAAATTTGGACTCAACCCGCCCAGGGGTTTTTGCTCCCCATATAGGTAAAATACACACCCTCCTGTTCGAAATTTACTACACTTTTTTGGTTCTTCAACTCGCCTACAGGCGAGTCCGTTAGACCGATTTTTACGCTTAATGCGTCAAATGACGCGGTTTTGCGCAAGGAAGTGCCTTTTTAATGTTACAAAATAAAAACTTAATTTTGACTTATTTATTTGAAAAATTCGAAAAAATTGCAATGGCGCATATAAGGAAAATTTAAAAATTCTTTAAACTGTCATAACTTCCGTTGTGTGCAAGATAGAGTCGTAATTTTTGGTTCTAGGATACAGTTTTCGGGGGCGGCCTAATTAACGGTGACATTTATATTTATCCCCGGATTGACCCCCGTTGCCATGGCAACGAAATTTGGGATAAAATTGGCTATAACTCGGCTTGCGTAAAAGATTCTTGCGAGATTTTGGCGCCTATAGGGGGTTTTCGGAGATGAGCCATCGAATGCTACCAATTGCATTTTTCCCCGAAAGGGCGTCTAACTTACAACAGCAGATCAGCCGGGTATGTTCGTCGGCGACATGCTGGGTTCGTCCGCTGACAGGCTGTGGTGTAGTCCGCCGCTGTATACTCTTAAATGCTGTGCTATTTGTACTTCCGGTTATCAGCACAAATTTTAAAAATGAACAATTACTGTTGTCTGCACTCCTGTGCAGTCACCTTTGGTCTCCAACATTCACAGTATCAAGTTTGTGAAGTTTACATAATGCGCTTCGCAGCGAACAATGCCGGTAGTCGCAGTTAGACGTTAAAACCAGACCGACTACGTAAAACCGGAAGTAAATAAAAATATACACTTTACTGCTTTCGAAAGTATGAGACGTCTACTACAATGTCACAAAAAACAACTGCTTTATTTTTTTGTTTTCTACAAAATTTCTGGCAAAAACCGGCCTGGGGTCATTTTACCTCCTCCCTTGCCGGTATAAGGGTTAAGGAGGCGATGGTAAGTGTAGGCAGAGTTAGAACTGCGGATGCTACAAGAAAGTGAGAGGAAGTAAAAACTTGCTATGGTGTCTATCATCCGTAGCAAGGAACGCCACGATATGCTGAAACCAAAGTATAAATAGAATAAATTAAATTAAATTAAAAATTAAAATAATATATGCTAAAGAAGACACAGTTAAAAGCTACAAAACGTTCAAAGTCGAAATGTTCAGGCCTATATTAAAAGTGAGTTTTAAGCTGCCGAAAATTAAGCACACTTCGCGGTGGTGCGTGAGAAAAATTATTAAAATTAGCCAATGTTTTACGAATCGAGCTGTTTAAAAAAATTAAAGTGGTTTGTTTTGAGACACGTACGGTGTAGTTGTGATATGATACTGTTGGCATGCAGGCACACTCGGATGTTTTTCGCGGCCGTCCAGGTCGTGTCTGCGTTTCCGGACACGTGCGTCGAGATCTGGCAGATGAACGGCACCGACTCATCGGGCGAGCTGCTCACTTCTCAGTACCTCGACCTGTCAAACGTCGTCCACACGTTTCCCGCCAGCATCGGCCAGGACCACACCGGCCTCAAGATCAACTCGTCCCGCCCGATCGGCGTCTACTCGGGCCACTCGTGCGCGTTCGTGCCCGACGAGCCGGTGAAGGTACACTACTGCGATCACATGGTCGAGCAGATCCCGCCAGTCTCCGAGCTCGGTCTGACGCACATCGCCGTGCCGATCGTTGGGCGAGACTCCAAAGCAGGGTGAGTAAAACCAAGGAGTTTGTTATAAAAAGGTAAAGTCGCCATACCCCGCAGAAGGGGCGTAGGCTTTTTGGTCATATCCTTTTCTATAAACCCGTAGGTGGATAGACCACTGAGTCTCTGTGACACATGGCCAGTGTGACGTCAGACCTACGGTTACCTTTCCAGCCGCAGAGCATCACCGCCGTTTGGCCGCTACCAAATTATACTGCTTGGTGAAGTGAACAGAAGCACGTGCGTGTGTGTGTGTGAAAAACTTGCCCAAGACGCACCTGGCAGTGCACCGGGCGGGAGTCGAACCTGCAATCAAGTTCGTTACGCTGCCGCTACTTCACTAAGCCACTGAGGAGTCCTTTATACTAGCACCTAATCTAAGACACTTGGGTTTAAACCCTGTAACTCCCACTTGCCTCGATTTCCTGTTGATTTAGTATTAGATACTGCACTGCTGGGGTTGTTAAGCAAGTACGCAACATGAGCTTATACCACTCCAGACAGTGCGGTATCGTACGCTTAGGTGGCCTACTTTGCTTTTTGACGCACGACTGCATCTAAAAATTGTACAAGTGCAAGCTAAGTGTAGTTAAACAGTTGTAGAACACAACGAATCAATGTAACAGCTCGCGCCTAATTTTTTTGGCTTCTCAGAGACAGAAAGCTATTAAGGACAGTATTAGTCTTAAACTACACACGCTCGTAAACTTTATTTTGCCAGTAGAAAACAAAACGGGGACGCTGAAATCGCGAGACCTAACATCGCGAGACCATGTAGTTTAAGCACTAGATCAAACAGCGGTTGAACAGAGGGGCTGAATAGTCCTTGACGGATTATTGCTGCTGAGTAGAAATCAGAAAACTATCCGTTGACAACTAAAATGACCGGCTGAGTAGGAATGCGAAAATGTTGGCTGTTGCGGCTAAAGTTGACTCAAAACCGTCGCCTTCAGTTTCTGCATGCGGTTAGTTATTCAGTCGGCGCTCATACGGAATCTTTACAGCCGCGTGACGACAACAGCAGCAGCAGCAGCAGCGAGGACGAGGCCAGTCAGGTGCCCGTGCCAGCAGTGACGACTTCAACGGCGTCGGAATCGTCAGCTGCATCAACCTCTGACGACTGCTGCGAAGTGTGCCTCGTGGCGCCACGTGCTGGCTTCGCATTGGTGCCGTGCGGACATGCGCGATTCTGTGAACCGTGTGCCATGCGTGTGTCAGAAATGGCTGCGGGATGCCCTGTTTGCCGTACAATTTTGATGGTCTCGCGATGTCAGGTCTCGCGTTTTCAGTCGCCCCAACAAAACAATAAGCTTAAAAACTGCTATAGTAAACAAAATTACTACAACAGTTAAAACAAATTTTCCCAATTGCAACGGATTATTTGTACGCATACTTAGACCATGGTTATGAAATCTTTTTAAAGTTATAAAATTTTTACGGATGTTCATTGTCAGCATATTACTAAAAACATCTTTTCTTTTCAGAGTACTAATGTATCCATTGCATTGGAGTTTTTTACGTTGACGGGCTAGATAAATTCACGTTTTATTTATTTACTTATTTACTATATGCGCTCAACTATGCTAATTTTAGCAAAATCTGTGCAACGTTCACACGTAACCGCTGCAGGCTCAAGTGTTGATTATAAATCTAATCACAGACAAGACGATAATTATTATGTTCTATGCTTTATGTCCGTCAATTCGTTGTTCGTTGCAGCTACTACGTGAGAGTAGTGTCAACGCAGCCGAAAACGACGGTAATGTGGGATACTGCGGACGGTAAGACCACCGGCTACAAGGTGTTGGCTCGGGCGGAGTTCACGCAGATATACAATCCTTTGGCATCGCAGCCGATGAGAATCATATGCGACAAGCCGTGTCTTGTCATGCAGTATAATCCAGGTTTGTCGCTCCTCATGAAACTACAGTATGCCAACAACGACAACAACAACACGAACAATGCTACTGCTACACTACTACTGAAATCAGACAGATCACTTGTCATCACAGACGACGCTGACTTTTGATTTTTACCGTTGTGAGCAGTTGGAGAAAAAGACTCGTTTTTGCTGGTAGAGGAAATTAGTTGATGATGAAAATGCAACAATGCAAAAATACAAAGAATGCATATGTGCGAAGTGCGGTATCGCTATCGTATGTTGTCTCTCCGTCCGTTCGTTTGTCGTCTGCGACGCTGTAGTAATGTGCTCGTACAGGGGGGTGTTATATAAAAAGTAAACACTAATCCTTTAGGTGAATCGTTGAGTAAAACGGTCAGTCACGATTACCGCAGTGAGGGCGGTCATATTAAACATTTGATTTTTGCGCCACCTTGTATGCCCAGAAGGTTTTCTCGGAATGGGTGCCGTCAAACAGAATCTGCTCAGAAATAACCGCTCAGAATAAAAATGTGCAATATTTTTTCAACGCATTAACGTAGAGCGAGACCTTTTATTCACTGTTTAAAGCACAAAAGATTGCTGTCAGTGAGTACAGCACGCACTTGCCAGAGTCGTAATGCAGCAGGCCTATCGTTCTTCTTCATCGACTGAACTTCTCAAACAACTCCACTGGCTACCTATTAAATGGCGAATAAGATTTAAACTCGCCACCTCAACTTATAAGGCACTGCACACTGGCCATCCACCTTACCTTACTGATCTTCTGCAATATCATAAATCCCCAGTGTCCACGCGCTCTTCTACCAGTCAGTTACTTGCAATTCCACAGCATAACTTATCCTTTGGTTCTCGTTCCTTTTGTGTCTCTGCTCCAAGAACTTGGAACTCCTTAACTCTTCAAATTCGTCAATGTCAAACCTTGGCTACATTCAGATGTCACTTAAAAACGCACTACTTTCAGTCAGCCTTTTCTGCCACCTAGCGTCCATCATCCTATGCGCCCTGATTCTTTCTGAGACTTTGGCGCTTTATAAATCATTTACTTACTTACTGTCAAAACGTAAAAACACTGAATCATCTTGAAACTCTTGCAGCCTTCCGTTATTATTGCTATTTTTGTTGAAATATATCTTTATGTTGATTGTTTTTAACGGAAAATAAATTGATGGTGATGATATAGATTCAAGGTTATCACGTACCGTCATACTAGATAGCTGTTTGACAGAAATCACAAAATAGGCCTACGTCCATGCCTGCACTGACGCGTACTACATTGCAAAGTGTGACGACGAGCTCTAGCAGTGTACCGTGTTAGTAATCATTGCGGCATCGCGCGGTGTGTTTGCGACAAGCAGGCGTTTTGTTTTAACGTACTAATAGGGACCTAGTGTCGTGTCACAGTGTATTGCATGTGGTCGATGTTTTTGCGTTTAGGTCGCAATAAGATCGGAATTCTGGTTGACAAACCGACAGATCCTTTTATGATACTGATCGTGTCGAACGAGCACTTTGAAAACGTGACCTACTTTGCGACTGCTAACTTCTTCCATGTTATGGGTAACTCGAAGGTGCGTCAGTGTACCCATGTTTCTCCGAGAAGCTAGCATCAATTCTTCTTAAAATTTGTTTTTTTTCATGACATCCACGTGATTACATTTTATTGTGATCGTGGTTACATGAAAAATAACACAGTAGCAAAATATATGTTGCAAAATTTTGTAGCATCTTAGCTTAAACATTATTTTTACACATACATCTTTATTTACCGTATTCGGTAAACAAGAAATAAACAAAAATAAACAATGAAAATAATAAAACCTAACTAAAACTTAACTAAGATTAAACTAAAATGCAATATAATGTCCATAGTTAGAACTCAATTGATGCAGCAAGACAGCAGAGATGACATAAAAAGTTATTACACTGGCTGAACCGTGACAAAAAATTCTTTTACGTCTAGAAATTGCATCGGGTACAGGTGAACACTTGAACATATTCATACATTCAGCAATAACGTCATCAGACATAGTGAGGAATATTTTACGAAAGGACCTGATTGGTTGCGGATAAAACTAAAATAAAACGTTGTTACGTTATTTTTTTTACTCGTAAGCACGACTTCTCAACTTTAACGAGCGTTCAAGATGCTGAACACTTTTTGCACGATTTGCAATGACGTTTTGATCTTTTTGTGTCTTACCTGAAACGCTGTTAAGGCGCGCACAGAGCGACGTAACTGAACTGAACTGACACGGTTTAGTTCTTGACAAAGTGACTAATGGATAAGCAGGACAATCTCAATTATCACTGGCTGACGCGTACGTGAGCGTAGTCACGCAAGCCACCGACGCCGTCAGACGGTGCCTACTGCAATGCATGCACTACTGCCTTCCAATTAAGCAATTCGTCAAGAACGAAACCATGGGCGCGTTAAGTTACTCAGCGCTAGCTTTCAGTGCTGTCGGCAGCAAGAAAGCGCTGAGCTACTTAACGCGCTCCATGTCAGTTTAGTTCAGTTACCTCGCTCTGTATATAGCCTACGCGCCTTTAGCCGACGTATGTGTCGTCGTCGTCGTCGTGTATAGGAATTGTTGGAGTTTGACAACTATGCGGTTGTGGTCGCAAGGACGTCGGATGTCGGTCGGATTCTATTCGACGACAAGGCGCTGAAGACGTGGACGCCTGTGCCTCTGTGGGGTTACTCATACGCTGCATTTTCAATCACTCACGGTCCTCATGTCATCTCGTCATCAGCACTGTTTGGTGCTTACGTCTACGGACACTCCATGGCCGAGCACAGCAGCAGCGCGTACGGATACGCGGCCACTTTTGACGGTAATAGGCATTACGTTTACAACATTTTGGGCTAGTATTTTTATGTTTTAAACCACCCAGCCATTAGCTGCAACAAAAAACAAAAACTTTTCGTTTAAGAAGTTTCGTTTATTCAATTTAGAAGAGAAATAAAACAGATTATCAGACCTACCGTGTGTACTGTGTAGTTCGTGTTCTAACCTACCGTCTGCGTCAGTATACTAGTTTCTCTTGTTGAGCGGTATAAACATTCGGAGACCCTGAGCAGCCGTCAGTATTGGAGGCCTTGGAATTTTGAAACAAAACAATAGCGATAAAAAAACACATTTAGGACCACAGTCGTGCATTTTTGTCAAGATAAAAAAAGCATTTCAATGGGGCTAGAGGACGACGATATCAGGTTATCGTCAAAATTTTCTAGTCGGTTCTGTGCGTGAAAGAATTACGGATACAAACTGTCAAACACCCGTGGCCTGTATGGCACTGAATGCGCGGTTGAAAAGTGAAGCTAATAGTAGTACAGTGCTTAATATGTTTTCAGGAATTGGGTTAAGTAAATGCATTTTAGGCGTGGTATTTTTGTTGAGTTTGAGCACGTTTAAGACGACAAAAATATTCGCGAACTTTTTTTTCACAAAATATGAACAAAAATAGGTACCTTGTTGCGGTGGCCTCTATCAAATCTGTTTATAAAAAATCATGTCTTAGGACGCTTGCAGAAAGACGTTAATTTTCAATTGCAGTGAAAGGCGAACTGGTGACCTCAATTTGGGAGCAGATCGAGCAAGATCTGGCTGAACAAAGTAGCGCAGCTCGGCCGACGTCGTGCGCGCAAGAAAGAATCTACAACGGTAGGCCTAAGTGTTCACTTGTTAACTGATGATTATTGTTGATGATTAATTAATTGTTAGCATTACTAGCGGAAACATTCTTGGATAGTTTTTAAATTGAAATGTCGCCGATTTCGCGCTCGCTGGAGACGATTGGTTTGGATTTTTATTTTGGGAACATTTCGTGATAAAAATAAAGGTAAGGCGGATGATCAAATAGCACAATGAGCAGCGCTCATTTTGAACTGTCCGTAAAATTTAAACTGTCCCGTATGGCGCATTTTTTATTTGGCGTATTATTTTTGAGGCGTTACGCTGTAGCGGCATTTCTTCTTGTCACATGTAGTGGCTGTACGACAGTGCAACCTTTGGGGTTGATTTTGTAAACTGTCACACGGATGCATTTCTCAAACTCAAAATACACCAAAAAACTTTGGCCTCGGCTATGCACCCAGCCTATTAGTCGGCGTGAATAAACGAAATTATACGTTCCATCCTCGTTGCCTCACCTCCGTAGACATAGCCTATTATTTTTCACTCTTTTGTGCAATTTAAGCATTGTCAATGCGAAATCCCGTCTGCATCCCAAGTATAGGCGCTCGGCTGCATGTTTCTGACCTGATGCACTCACTGTAGGCTCGGCCGTAGCGAAGCATCCGACGCTGAAGAAACCAGACGTGATGAAATTCCCGATAAATCTGCGGTCGAGCGTGTCTTCGCCGGCGATGTCGGCGTCTTGTCGGGAACGGTACCGGCGCGCGCTGCTGGATGACCTACGAAATCTGTCTCGAGCCATCAACTATCGGCTATGTGTCGGCCAACTGTGTCCGTACGTAACCGGAGCGCCGGACAGTGGGGTCCGGCTGAATGAGTCAGACCCGCACAATACCGACTCCGTGTTCGTTGCGATCGACACCGACGCGCTTACCGACGCAATCACGTTCACCACCGACAAGTCGACGGTCAGTAGCCTCGCGTTGTTTAATTCATCAATGGATTGCATTGATGCATCTTGACGTTACAAAATTCAATGCTTCGGCATAGACAACATGAATATTCACGTACATCGATGAATTAAACAACGCGACGTAGTCTATATACAGGGTGGCAGCCTTTTGTCCATATCTTTGCTAAATATTGACCAATATTTACAGTTTTTACGCGCGAAAGCAGCTACTGCTTTCAGCGCGTTTTAGCCATCGCAATTTTGTCCGTCTGTCCGTCTGTGTGTCCGTCTGTCACACGGGTAGATCAGTCAAAAGCGGTGCAAGCTAGAATCATTAAATCTTCACCATCGGCTGCCGGGAAGACATTAGTTTCATGAACGGTGAAGCTTTTCCATAAATTCGAAAGGGGTAATTTCGAACGAGGGCGCTAAAAGAGAAGGGGTGGGCAAAATTTGCAATTTTTGGCCAATAAGTCGCTGTATCTCAGTAACGGTGCGAGATAGGGCCTAGGTTACTATTAATCACTAATAGAAAGTCGTACACTGGCTCTCGATTGGCGCCGAATTCAATGACCTTGAATGACCTTGAACGCCAAAATAGGGGGTTTTATGGATTTTTGGGCGATTTTGGGCTGCGACGCAAGTCTATATCATTCACAAGGTGGCGCCAAAGAACTATCGTTATGCGATCCAGATTGAGAATTTGGTATTTGTGTATTAACTTAGCGTGAACACCTTAATTTTCAGCTAAAGTACTGAACTGGAACTGCTATAGGCTTTCGCGCGTCTCGTGAGCATTAGCTCAAATTTCTTGTTTTCGCCAGTAGACTCTGTAAGAAATTTGCTACTCAGTCTAGTGGCATGCACACCACACTTGTTATATCACTACACTACCTTGTAAAATACAAATATCAAAAAACTAGCAATATTCACAGATGAGCAGAAGGTATTGTGGTAATTTTCAAAGTATTTAAGTAAAATGTTAAATATGACTTATAGTAAATGTCAAAAATGTTTACATATAGCTACAGAGTAAGTTTTTATTTTTCAGCAAAATAGTGCACAGCTTGTAGAGCCGCATGATGGAAATAAAATGCTCATGCAGCTAACTGAGCAAAATTCCAGCCGCCAATCAACATTAATGTACTATGAAAATGTATGCACAAAAATGGTTCAAATTATTCGGAAAAATGTTCAATATGTTCTAGATTGTTTTTACACTTACTCATATTTAGCATTTCAGTTAGGCCCTAAATACTTTAAAAATTAACCATTAGACAATCCGCCGATCTGCAGAAATTGTTGTTTTTGGGATATTTATGTTTTACAAGGTAAAGTAGCGACACAACAGATGTGGTGTGCATGCCACTGAGTAGCAAATTTCTTACAGAATCTAATTGTGAGAAAAATTGTGAGAATTGGTTAATATTTAGTGAAGGTATGATCAAAGTGCAATCGCTTACTTTTTTGGGCCATCCTGTAATCTACCGCAAAGTAAAACCTCAACTTTGGTTTATTTGTTGTGGATTTTAAATGCCAATGGGTCTGAGATCGTACACAATATTTGACGTGTTACAGCTATGCTGTAGGGCATCTCTGACATGATGTGTCGTCTGTCTGTCCGTCTGTCCGACTGTCTGTATTGTGGCTAAACGGTAGGTCATATAGGAAAATTTTTTTACACGAGTAATTACCCCTGTGTCTTAAACCTAGGCAAGTCACATTTCAGCGATCTAGTGCAAGGGAACATTTTTTATTCAGAGTTAAATGTAGGGGATGGGAAAAATGTGCGTTTTCAACTGAAAACTTACCATATTTTGGAGACTGTGAGATAAGGCTAAGATTGTTATTAATCACTAATAGGAAGTGGCATATTGTCTTTCAAATGACATGAAAAACATCGACTTTGGATGATTTCGAAAGTCAGTACTGCAACAGGAACTGTACAGACTGAAGCGCGTCTTTCCTAGCGACAGCTGGGCTTTTTTGTTCGATTTCCCTAAACATGTCTAATCTATTTTACACTTTTTAGTACATAACCAGTCGAGCATATTATTCCATATGTTCACAATTCTGTCTGTAGGGCACAAATCGAAACTCGTATTCAGACTGTCACTATTTACAGCGATTTATCTGAAGTCGTACTATTTCCTCTGGTTACAAGCTGAGGGGCTTCTGCCAGGATCAGCGCAGTAACAGTAGCATCTGTGTATTCTGCGTATAGGGCGCGATAACGCAGATTAACGTGGACGTGCCGTATACGGGAATAATGGACACAACTGCGACAACGTTCGCCAGGTGTCGCGTTGAAGTTCGAGAGTTCATGAGGTACTACGCCAGTTGGCCTCGTGGCAATCAGCTGCTCAGCAATCTCACGTCGAAAGGATGTCCTCGCATTACCGTATACTCGCCCTATCAGTTTCTCATTCGCCGCACCGTCTGTTCATTCCGTTCGTAAACTGTAGACAGTTGCGTCTCGCTACCTCGCTTGCTACACGGGAGTGCGAGACTACGCCGTCCAGCCCCAAGCAACAGGGTAGAGTGGACATTATTATTAAGAGCTTCGTTTCTCTGACGCCTTAGGTTACGAAGATCCTTTAGCTTATTAATGCTCAGTCTCAAAGTCGACCGGTTCGATGATAACTAATACCACTTACGTTAGTGATATACTGTACGTTTAGGAAATGAAATGATCGTTCTGTTACACGTTGCGCCGAGGTTGCAGTAAAATAATAGTAAAATAATATGACCGGATACGCTATTATGTCGTCCACGGGATATCGCCGTACACGGTAAATAACATGCAATTTTGTACACCCAGTCTCAAGGGCGATTATTTCCCCCCAAACCAATGACGCAATTTCCCCTTTGTGTTCCCCACCTTTCCATTTCCTTCTTTTCTCTGTTTTCCTTCTCGCTCACCTTTTTTCTAACCATGCTTTTAGTGCACTTTGGAAACAAAAGTCAACATATTGATTTATGTTAAAAGTTTTTTCTTAGCTACAGCACACTGGGCTTGGATCGGAGTTTCATTGCCTTTACATGACATTTTTTAAATTTTGCATCCATTTGTTTTGTTTATTTCCATATGTACAAATATTAGATATTGATGCAGATTGTAAAGGTATTGAAGCCTAGATTTTAGCTTCCCCCAACATTTTCTATGACACAACGTGCGTCATTCCCCCTGTTTAAACGTCCCTACCCAGTCTGCAGGGCATCAATAACGCTAGAGAATAATGTGAACGCATCGAAATTTCGCACGATATTTAACGTTGGAAAACCTTATTAATATTTCCACATTGTGGTACGGATATTGTGCGTGATAAGATCAAATAGAGACGTCTAGCAGCAGCCTTATTATCAGTTAAGTCTACTCAATGATGGAAAAAAAGAAAGAACAAAGAAAATAGTAGGCCTACGAGGTCTAACGACGCGTAGTCGTTCTGAGTTGCCGTAAGGCTTAATTCAGGATTAGGCCTATATGACTGACAAATTAATGTCGTTTTGGCTACTTATAGTGACGAATATAGGTAGTCCTAAACTACTGCTATTTCATTCGAATATTTAATACTGTTTGCATTGCACTGTGTAGTCATTTAGTCAAAATGTAAAGTGTATTTTGTAATTTAGTATTAGCCTAGTCTATATCCGGTTATTTGTTGAGTGTGTTAATTGTCAGTAATAATTGTGTACTGTTTTCGCTTTCTATCACGTTGATTTATGTATTTATTCATCGCACATTTTGTCTTGAGTTCACTCATGTAATTCATACCCCGTTTACACGAAGTTTCTTTCTCCAAGAGGGTTCTTAGACAGACGTACGAGTAAGTTGCGTTTTAATGCTTGCATGCTGTTATGCGCTATTGCGGCTAAACGGTGCGATATATGAGAGTTTTTGTATCGTCCTCGCGTATGTGCAAGTTGCGTTTTGTTTGCATGCTGGAGGCTTATAATACAACAATGTCGTATCGCAGCATGGGATTGTAGAAAACTGTGCGCTTGTTAAAAACGTCTTCGCATTGTTTTACATTTTCATGTTGTTACTAAACGTCCGTAGCCTATTTTATTACGTAACTTACTGAACCCTTGTGCTAATTGTGCGATAACTTTCGCAAATGTACACAAATGTTAACCATTTTTCACTATTACAACAAAAAATGTCTAACGTAGGCTATAAAAATAAAGTTACGGTATACACCTCACCTTTATTGTGTAATTACTTTACATAGCAAAACACACGATACTTCCAAAATTGACGCCACATGTTTGCTTTATCGATGCTAATGGCTCATCAGCAACCTCAAAAATAAACAGTAAACAGTAATAAGTTCTACGTAGTATTTAATTTGCGCAATGTCTCAGCTCTTTTCGTGCAAAATTTCACTGATCTAGTGCAAGACGAACATCCTCAAATTTGAGTTGAACTGACGTAACCCCACTATTGAACAGCGATCATCTTTCGTTGTTCTACCCATGATCTACGTTTGTAAAGTGCAAAACAGACAACTTTACGCGTAAGCACAATATGAAGTAATAGTGTTATCACAAAGCATTGCTGTGAATAAGTAAGCGTGGAATTGTTTTGAGTAAAGTTTATACCGTTGCACAATGTACATTGGAAATGTAGCTTCAATTTTAAAAGTGGTGCGTGTTTTGCTAGGTAGTGTAATTACATAACAATGGTGAGGTGTACAGCGTAATTTTACCTCCATGAGTTATGATTGTTTGTTTTAACAGTAAAAATGGTTAAAATCGGTACATATTGAGTAAGTTATTGCAAAATTAAAACAGGGGTCCCACTTTTCTTGGAACATTCTGTATTTACATACGGCTTACATGTTTAAATCTGAATGTCTATCGTTCATTCTGAAATTACGTACATGCATTTTTATTGTGATTCAACACCGACAGTTCATCGCGCCACATTGACTTATATTTACATTTTACGCTATTTTAAATAGGCCTACTATGTTTTAGCAACAAGTTGTTTCTACTCATCGAAACGAAATAAAATAGTGTTACCACGTCCTCTGTGTATTATTGTTATCCAGTGATGGATCCAGAATTTTGGATAGGTGGCAAAAGGGTCAGGAGTGAGGGCTGAGGAAGGGCTGTGCTTTCATTTCCATTTAAAAAATATGCATTAGTAATGCATTTTCGTGCAAAATTTTCACTTTACTACTGTCTTGCTGCATCAATTGAGTTTTGACTATGGACACTATATCACAGGCTGAACGGTAGTTCAAGCCCCGTGTTAACGGCGACTTCTCTTTCTTATGGGAAAGCCAACAAGAAATTTGAGCAAAGCTCACTAGACGCGCGAAAGCCTATGGCATTTCCAGTTCAGTAGTTATAGTTTCGAAAATCGCATATCACTTGGACTCGGCCCATCGGGACCATAATACACATCGGCCATAGGCGCGTGTGGCG
>Ga0209367_1007094_pt1 | contig 15459 bp, 9 predicted proteins | sample WorMetLIZISLAND2_FD_187412 | JGI IMG/M metagenome (GOLD analysis project Ga0209367, IMG submission 187412) | Marine gutless worms symbiont microbial communities from Max Planck institute for Marine Microbiology, Germany - Olavius geniculatus... ... | reverse complement strand
TATTTTACCGCAATTATCTCGTGTAGCGTGAACACGGTTGCAGATAGGCACAGACATGCGGCTTATCATAACAAGCACTGGTGACAGGCTTTTTAAATTTATCAACATCGATGACCTTGAATGACCTTGAACCCTAAAAATATTGATTTAACGTGATTTTTTGGCGATTTTTGACTGCAAGAGTGAATTACGACAAAATGGATGGAGATAGACTACGATTACCTGGGAACAGGAACTGCTATAGGCTTTCGCGCGTCTCGTGAGCTTTTCTCAAATTACTTGTCATAAAACTCCCACAATGCCCACGGACTCTCCCTACCCAATAAACCCCGAAATCTTCCATACTTTCCTCTAAGCCTACTGCTATTAATTGAATTAGCCTCCTACCTAACACCGACACAACTCAATTAAACATATGACACAACTCAGCCATGTTGTGAAGTACAGAAACGATAGGTTGCGACAATGTTAGAGGCAAAGCATTTTGTCTGTGATGTGCGTTTTATGAAACACTTCGTTAAAAACACAGATAAATTTATTATTAATGGAAAGTCAGTCTGCTTAGCCAGAGAAGTTACAAGAACACTAGCAGTTGTTACCAGTTGCTGTACCAATAGCGTTAAATTCGTAATAGTAACGCCTAAAGTGCCCAGCTACGGCTGCTGGCTAGACGTAACTCGGATTGCGTCACCGTGCTGCAGCGACGGCGACGTAGAGGCCAGCGGCTTTGGGCTCTTGGAAGACCATTATGCGTTTGCGCTTAATCTCATATTTATCCAAAAATTCCCACAGAATTCCCACAAAACCCATGGAAATTCAGCACAGTTCCCATAACCATCCCATATCCATACCCATGGAAATTTCCACGGGAATTCCCATACGTACCCACGGCAGCCCTGCTAATTTCAGTCAACTGTTTAACTGCCTTATTTTAAAGCTTACTCCAAACAGTTTAACATTAAAGTAGATTTGATATTTAGGCAATTATGATTCTGTTGTTGATTAAAATTCTTATTATAATGGTCATCGACAAACCAAAGAAAATTCCAAATTAGTTAAACTTTATTAACTAGCGACGGTAGAAAAATAATATGTAAAAGACAAAACATATAATTAAAAGCATCAGAAACTCTACAAAATAAGCCTATAGGCAACACAAAAAAAATGTAAACGAGCCTAATTATAACTTAAGCAAGATGCAATTACAAATATGTGCTATAGTCGATTAAATCGCGAATCAAACGTTATTGTAGCTCAAAGCGCAAGTAACTAATTTGCCACTCACTATATTGTTAATTTACTTCCTCATTTTGCAGGTGAGACAGACAACTGCATTTTAGCTTACTCTATAGGTTTTCACCGAGCAGTAAAACTGTAATAGCTGTTATCCTACATTAAGTAAACCTAAACAATCATATATTCGTTCAATCAATGTTAGTGTATATATTTGTTGTACAATTAACAAATTTATAGTTATTGTGGAATAGTTGTACCGCTTATCAGGGGTGTCAATCGTGGAAGGCGAGCCGCAAGGGCCCGGGCCCCTCCATATTTCAACGGGGGCGCTGAAAATGACGGACGTGAAGATGACAAACCATCAAAATGTCCAGGCATGAATTTGACGGACGTGAAATTGACGGACCAAGTGTCCAGACATGAAAATGACGGACATAAAATTAACGGACATAAAAATGCAAAACAGTGGCTACATATATAGGCCTATATTTAGTAGATTTCGGTTTATTATTGCTCACTAGTAGCTAATTTTAGGTTAATGTTTTCGTAACATTCTATGCATTTCCACATATTATACAAAAGCATATTATACAACTTACTTTGCTGTTGTGACTTTTGACTTGTGTTCTGCCGTTGTTTTAAAAAGGAATTGTACTCTGCACTGTAATGTAATCTATTTTCAAACGATATTGACATATTGTCCATTAATTTCATGTCCGCCAATTTCATGCCTGGACACTTGGTCCGTCAATTTCACGTCCGTCGTATTCATGTCCGGCATTTTCAGTCAACCCATTTCAACATGTCATGATGTCCTGTAGGCCTAGTATGGTCAAAGTAGCCAAAGTGAATGTCCCGAATCTATTACTGAAATTCATATCAAACGAAGAAAAAACAGTGAACAAATAAAACCAAAAAACAATTTCTCGCTTGGCAGTTATGCCATCTTTCCATAAGAAGTGTTCTTTGACGCTTGAATGTGCCACATTTATTTTCGGACGTTATAATATATTCCGCTGGGAAGCTTACGACGCTCCCCGGAAAGTGATACCCCTTTCCGTTTCTCAACCCACTCGGCGTCTGTGTTGTGCAATAAATCCACAACAAGTAGAAACAAGTGGAAAGGCGGCTTGTCAGTAGTCGATGCGCTGAACCCGTGTTAAGATCTTGTCTTCTAAACTAGCCGCTGTACCAGATAAGGGCCTATATTTTAGTTTTCAACTAATTTCAGCTATAGGTTTCATAAACTTACTGCAGTTTTCGTTTTCAAGAAACACATAATGTTAGTTTCTACGTAGTTCTTAACAGAATATTTTTGTATGATCTATATAGTTTGTGTGTAATATTACTTCGATCGACAGAACGACGACCAATAATTTTCGTTTCTGTTTTCATTCTCGTTTCAGCCACTAAACCAGCTACTCTGTGTCGCAGGCGGCATCAAAGCGATAAACCAGGATCTTTGCCTCCTAACGAACCGTCCGTGATCTGATTTTCAGATCCCCTAACGACTCTCTCCCCTATTCCACTTCCTCTAAATCTCCCCTATCTCCGCCCCCTTCCTTCAGATCGGTGGTCGTTTGCTGCCGGTGGAGAAGACTCGTTAAGTAAACATTGCTCTTGCCCGGATATATCCTTACTGCTACTTCGTGCGGAATCCGGATGGATAAAAGCGAATCCTCGTCGGTTTCAGGATCCGGATGGCGGACTTAGTGCCGTCAAAACATTCACGAAAACTAAAAGTGATCAAGCATCTCAAACTTTCGCCGAGATTTATGCTGCTATCTGTCGTGTGACTGTACATATGACTTAAGCTGCTATCATTTCACTGTGAAGAAAACTGGATGATGCAGAAAAAATGCACAAAATAGCGTCCAACTCCAAACTGTAAATTATAGACTAAATCCAAGCACAATGACTGATTACAGAACCAAAACTTATAAAATTTGTCGAATATGTTGTCATGAATTACTGCTGTTTAAATATTTCAACAAAACGATCAATAAGGGTTATGGAAAATACTGTCAAACGTTTTGGCTTCCCTGAGAAATTAATGTCAAAGCATGCACGCCATTAATCTTGTAACAATTTATTCAGCTCATCAGTTTAGACTAAACCATGAGATCTTCGTTCGGCCGATAACCGTTCTGAACTTCGTGTCATTATCGAGCAATGCTCCCAGTGGTCGACAACGACCAACGCTTCCGGCTTCAGTAACGGCGGATCGAAATCTGCTAACTCCGCGCATTCACCTCTGAAGATGACGTCACGACCAAAGACCGATGACGTCAGTCACGGTGGTAACGCCGCCCTGGCGAACGAACGGCGAGTGAAATTAATTTATTTATTTGCTGTCCTGACACGTACGGTACGAATACTCGAACTACTGCCATGGTGCTAGTGGCAGATGACAAAATTGACAAGACGTCATTCTGTCGTTGACGCGCACTTGCGGTCACGTGACAGCCAGATCATCACCGGCGTTGCCAGGAGTATACAAATACAATAACGCGTTGAAAAAATTCCTGTGCTTCCGGTTGATGTTATCCCCTAATCGACATAAAAATCTCCGTTTTTAAATTCTTTATCCGAAACCTCACAAATAGGCCTATTGGTGCAGTTTTTGTTTGCTGTCGAAGTTTTACCAAAGTGCGAGCAAAACTGTTTGCGTATTGTCTGTGATACTGCAGTATCTTTACTTTAATTCTTACGGGTATACTTCGTGTTGTGTAGGCCTGGTTGAAACTCGGAGTGTCACGAAATAAAATAAAATAAAATAAAATTTAAAAGCAAAATCAAAATTTTGAGCACCCATATCCCATGCTGCTGTAGAGAAAAAAATGGCAACTTTCTGTTCCAAATTCTTTTAACGCCCAACGCCGCTGGTAACCGGTGTAGTGTATAATAATGACTCCCATATAATACACAAATCCCCAGTCATTATTATATGTATAATTTACATTCCCTCAGTCAACATTTATAGCTACGCATCTATGAACATATACTGAAATAGCAATAACAGAGATTTTTAAACAAAAAAACTTTTAGTATTCGCCATAATATCACACATGAAGTTAATGTTTTCTACCACATTCTGTTGGTGAATAAAGATTATCAATATTATACGAGTGGAGTGACTATACATTATACCGGGTTGTTCGGCGATGGGCCGCATGAAGTGGGGCGGGGTAATGGGATGACATCGACGAGTGTAAACGTGAGCAATTGATGGCAGATAACTCTCAATTTGTCCTCGTCCAGGCTTTGTCGTCACGTCTCTGTCGCAGTGTAAACTTAATCACGTTGTTTGCCAGTTCTCACCGTCGACACTATTTACCATACGCTGGCGCTTGTCATAGGCGCGCCGGTAAGGTTGTTATGTGACCGTACTCTTGGGCCGCATTACGGCTCTTGCTCGTCCGTCCGTCTGTGTGTCTGTTTGTCCCGTTCGGGATTCTGATGCAAAAAAAGCGTAAAAACGTGAACATTCCTCAGGGAAAAAGTAACCGGTGTGCTAATTTTTAGCTTAAAAGTTCAAAGGTCAGAATTACGTTTTGGCGGACAGCAGCACAATATGTAGGCACAGCAGATTGTCGACGTGTTGTTCTAGTTGAACAAAAATTTATGACGACTTTTGCGCAGCAAATCATTTGCTAACGCAACGCTGAAATGCTCCAAGAATGCGTTAATTATACCTATTTTTTCGTAAACTGCCAGATTCCGCTGAGGGAAAGTCGTGTGTAGGTTGAAGTACATTACGCACTGACTATTTGACCGGCAGCCGGTCAGTCCAAACGAAAAATGCAGTCGCTCCCTAGCAAATAACATTATATATGGGTATACGCGCTACTGACTAGAATTCGCGTGAATATTGCGGTGTAGAGTTTAGGGTTTAAGATTAAAGTTAGGGTTGGAATAAAAGTTAAGGTTTGGACTAGGGCCTAAAGCTAACGTTTCTAAAAGATTTATGTGGGAATAGGCCTAATAAACGCCAAAAGTTACCGTACAACATGGGTGGTAAATTTGAGGTTCCTGCGGGCAAGCAAAAAAACTTGTCGAGTGGTAATCCGTAATAGCCACGCTTCTTGCTAGGCTTGAAGTGCTGGCGATCCGTGATTCCGTACTTGCTATGGTTGACGGCGTCAGTTGCTCGACTGCCGCCGTCCCTGCGGCGCAGAGACACGGTCTTAGCCGGTACCTATAAGCACAATTCGTTGCTTGTACGTACTGGCTAAAGCTGTTCAAGGCGGTAACCGGTCAAATAGGCCCTATCTGGCCCTTACGGGTACGGATGTTTGACAGTTCATTACCGGGCGCGTTTGACCTGCTGCCGGTCAAATATCCTGTGCCAATATTATTTGCAAGTGTAAAGCAAACGGATATCTTAAACAAGAAAATACATTTTTGGTTATATATTTTATTGATGTGTATTTATTTTTTCGCATTATGTAGTCCACAGTATTGAAAAATGTTGGTCAACCAGCGATGAATAAGGCATAGTGATTTTAGCATACCTTTGCTGGACATCGTGTTGTAAAATCGAAGGCTAATTCATCATTCTATGAGTACATTTTGGCTTAATCGCGATCGTCTCTTTTGATTATTTATTGTTGATGTGTCTTTATTTGCTACTCTGTATTTTCTTTCTCTTTTCATTTATCTCAACTGTTGTTCTATCAGTGACGGTGAACGAGATATTTTCATTTTAAAAATCTTCAAGACAATAAGCAGTTTTGCAGTTACGGCGCAGTCAACGTTCATGGAAATCTGCATAAAAGCAAACGATTAAAAAGTAGTTCTTGCGTGCAAGCCTGAGGATGGACTACAGTATTGGTTACCCGGTCAATCGAATGCGCTACATTTGTCCGGTGGGGGATCGAGGACGGAGATGAACTTGTCGCGTGGATGTGTGATGGATAATTTACAGCTACTCTAAACGTTCTTTCCTTCATTCATTCATTCATTCTTCTGTCCGTTCGGCCTTTCGCTCAATCCTCGTCGGTTTGTCCGCCTGTTCTTTTCATCTGTCGCTCCGGCTTTCAATGTGCCGTCTCCGAGCTCCGGAGACGTAGAAAAAGAATACGCTATCAGCTTGAAACGTGGAAAGGTGGGGACTTAATTTACGCCGTGGCCCGATCGTCTGAGTGGGAAACGGTTGTAATGGTTGCAACAGCGGCGTTGCATGACACTCAAGGACTCCGGTTCAACGAAGCCCGACGAGCGTAAAAGCTCGAAACCCAAAAGGTTGAGATCAGGGCTGGAGGAGACAGCAACTTACGGTGCTAGGAGGAACACTGTAGGGTCCCCCAGCAGCTCCCCTAATGCAGTCTGGGGCGACGCGCCGGTCGCCAAGAGTTTTGTTGAAATTTCCCGTTATGGAAAATCACGTGAGTGCAAAATTTACGAACTTCATTGTTGGTTTTTCGATTTTCAGTAAGTACGTTCTACGTGTAGATTGTTTTCTTGCTCAATTTTTGCCTCTCTCCGCTCGAGGCCCTGGTTCATTGAACTGCAATTTAAAAAAAATAACTGTATTGTAGTGTATATTTTTACATTGTCGATTGCCGTAATCCAGCCTTGGCTGCAATACTGTATTTAATAAACGTTTATTCTGAATCCCCGGTTTTCACGCCATTGCAAAGAAGACGTGTGAATGGATGGAATGGCATCCCCGCAGGCTCACAGTGGGGGGGAGGGTCGGGGCGTTTTCCATCACAGGCTGAACGGTAGTTCAAGCCATGTGTTAAGGGCGACTTTTCTTTCCTATGCTTACGGGCCGGGTAGAATACTGTCTGCTTGCTCTGTCGTAGAGCAAATCGACAAGAAATCAAAGCAAATGGAGCACAACATTTACGTTCAACGGGACGACGAGTGACACTAGTAAGAATTAACGATGCGCAGAGTCTTAATCGAAATTTATCGACTAATTAGTACCATCACCGGAAGGCGCTCTGCTGCAAATTGATCTATTTTAATACGCTTATTCCGTTCGGTTTGAGCCCCTCGAATGAGATCGGTCACAGGTCTCTTTTGGGAAACACCGAACGAACGGCGAAAAGTTCTCTCAGTCGTGCTTACGTGCATAAAAGAAACCAAAGCAAAAGCACAACTGAAATAAAACTCATAGGCCTGGTTGAAGTGATTTAGTTCTAGGCACCGCCAAGACTGCCGAAAAACTGCCTAAAACAGAATTGCCAACGAGTTTCAGTTTCGCTTTTAATCAGTCAGTCAATCATGTACGCACCCCATTGCTGAAATTCTACAAAGCTCGTTCAACGTTTTATTGTCATGCTGCAAGGGCGGTATTGCCACCGCAAGCAGTCCGTCCGTCCGTCCGTCTCTCCGTCTGCGACGTTAACGTATCGTGGTCACACAGGTTGAATTAGCTTGAAAGAAACTACACGAACTGTTTTTTATTAGCTCACGTTCTTTCCTTCTCGCATTTCTAACAACGGCGACCTAGCCTTAGGGAACATCCACGAATTTCGGGTAAAATACTCGCTCGCTGCCATTTCCCAATAGCCCCGGCCATAAAATTTGGGTTGTTGGACCTTTCCCACAAATCGTTTGTGCGCTCCTTGGCTTTTTTTCTCCGCCAAGTGTGAACGTTAGTATAAACATTGGAGGAAATTATGAGATTGATCGTTCTGTCCGTTTGTCGTTCCTTGTGTGTGTTTCTGTGTACATGTCTTTGAGGCGCCATATCTCCATAACGGTGGCGCATGGTCACAATGTAGTAGTAGTAGTAGTTGTTGTTGTTGTTGTTGTAATGTTCAAATTACTTCACTTGGCGGAGATATGTACTCTTACGAGCGCCTTCTAGTTCAGTTTTGTTTTTAGCAGTCTGGGGAGATAAACAGTAATGCGGCATCAAATTATGTCTGCGGCTGAGTAATAACCTACATGTAAGTTCGACAGACTTAAGCGTGAAATCGACTTACTTCAATGAATTTGTTGTGTAGAACTATGTGCTGTACAAGTTGCAACAAGTTCTAAAACTAGTCCTCGGCCAAAACACAAGTTTACAGCAAATCTACACCAAGTTGTACATTTCTGACTTTACGCATTTGTTATAACAAGTCAAGATATCATAAAACTAGTTGCATGATTTGTTGTCTACAAGACTCCGGCAAATCGAAGCAGTGCCACACTACTAGGCCGATGGCGTTACTCTGTGGTACGGAAATCATGCATTAACTAGAAACCGGAAACCGGAAATGCATATAATACACGCACGCGACGGAAATGGAAATTCGCGCAGCAGCTGTTTCCCGACAGCGCATTACACGTATGAACGCCGGCAAAGATGCGGGTTTTCTTTACTTACTTTTAACTGAAAAACTAACTAGCAAGAATGTCCGTCCAGAGCCCACGTGATATGCGGCTGTCCGCTTAGCTATACATTGCTATACAATCCTTACCCAAACTATATTCGAGCTGAACATTGGCACACCATTTATTCCTGCTTAGAATAGCGTTCACGGAAAACTTTTGGGTTTCACGGTTTTTTTATTTTCGCGTTAAAAGCCTGTGAGAAACGTCGTCATCATAAAAAAGCTTACAGCTGATGCTCATTAATAGATTCCGTGGGAAACGTTCGCTTCTTGTTTTTCATATTATTTGAAAAGTAACCGACAGAAGAATGCAATTTTGTAAAATTTAACTTATTTATGGGACGATCCTCATAGTTTTCGAGTTACCGTAAACGAACAAACAAACAGACGGACTAACAAGAACCAGCAATACCTGCAATGCGGCCTGTTGAGACGGCCGAAGAACAAATAAATTTAACGACAGTGGTTTAGGTACCGGTACTTACTTTGAGCGACGCATTCGGCGGAGAGCGGGCGGGCGGGCTGATGAATGTTGCAAACTGTCCGTATTCGCTAGATGTCGTCTTGACGCCGAGTGTCAGTTGCTGCTGCTGCTGCTGTGTCGTCTGCCTGTCTGTCCGCCTGTCGCATCACTGTGAACGCTCCGCCTGACAAATAACGTTCCCAGAAGCTGGTGCTCTCAGCGCGGCCGTAGTTTACTCAACTTTTAATCAACAAATCGATCGTTTATTTGAATAAGACCATTTGGATCCATACTGTGTATAACACGCAGGTATGACACAATAGGCCTAATCGTGTAATCGGTGGATAATGTATTATTCCATACTTACACTCATCACAAAATTTCACACGATAAAATGTATTTGAAAGGACACACAGCAGAGTCGTGGTATAAAAATGGGAAAAGCAAAGAGCAGAAAATTTTATTTTTTTCCAGCAGACAGCTACAGAGTTTGGACGGGGAAGAGTATGATGCTCAAAATTTTAATTTTGCTTCTAAGGTCTGCTGAAAATTGGGAATTTTAGCCGATATTTTGTATCCCTAAAAAATTACCGAAAAGAGAAAAGTTGTTCGGCAGAAAAAATTTCGGGGTCACTTGCCCCTGCCTTATTGCTTCCTGCTTCTCCCCTGCCACGACGCCATCTTTCTTGGATAAATGATTTCGTTTAAACTCGAAGGTCACCTATCTCTGTGTTCAATCGCCACAAAGCGCCAAGTGCATCTCGCGACATAGATTCAGCAGCAGGCAAGCAACAAATAGAGCTGTACTAACAGAGTACTCGAATACTCGCCAAGTAACCAAGTAACTTCACGAGTACTCGATTACTTCTTTGACAACAAACAACAAGTAAATTATTATATTGCTATACAGCAAAATGCAACATTTATCTCTGATGTGCTTTTTAATACGGCGCATTTTTTATTTGCATTATAACTGTTGATGTATCAGTGACAGTGAATTCTAAAGATTCGTAATAATAGGCATACATGTGATAACGCACTAACGGTATAAATACTCGTCGATCTTCGATTAAAAGCTGTGTTACTTATAACAAGCACAGAATGTGTTATTTTGCACGCTACTGTATATAACAAGATAAATCTTTAAATATGATTAAATCATGATTTTGTCACTAATTTTAAATGGCAATTTTTACTTTTAAAAATGCATTTGAAAGTATCTATTAAATATTTTTTTCTACAAAGTTAAAGTTAATAATCGAATCTAAAAATATTGCTGGAGTCGAATTTCAGATTCGAGTAACTCGACCGAGTACTTAACGCATCCCCAGAAGAGAGCGATCTAGCTATCTATGTGACATCACGTTTCATCACTTATCACGGCTTGCCATCGCAATCTAGACTTCACTTAACACGACAACGGATATAGCAGTAGTCTCTTGAGTGCTTTCGGCTAATTAACTAAAAACGGTCGCCGTTTTCGAACAGTCGAATGTTGTGATAACGCAATAGGCTAGGCCTATTACACGCAATATCAAAATAGTCTCCTAGGTTCCTGGAACAATCAAACTTAAGTGGTACGAAATGAAGGATGTTGAGTAGGCCTACAAACATAAATGAATGCGACTTGGGAAAAGAGACGGTTGCAGTCGGATAGGATGGTGTAGCTTCATGTAACTATGGAGAAACAGTTACACTGTTACTTTACGTTCAATCTTATTTATCGACCATGTTGAATAAAATTGAATATACTGTTGGTGCTGTAGCAGCACAGGCACTTTATGGGTTAGTAGAATATACACAGTGTTTCATAAAAAGGCGCCCTTTTTATTTCTTTTATAACTCAGGCGAATGGTGATCAATTTACATAAAATTTTTAACCAGCTATAGCTGAAAAAAGACTATTTCAAAATATTTCAATAAAATGTGACTTTTAGTTATATAGGCTATTCTTTGCTAGTCGTGATGTAATGCTGACGTCATAATGTGTCGTGAGTACAAGCTTGCTTGTCTCAAATGGTGCTGTCAGGGTAGTCCCTGACTTGATGGTGAACTTTATTTGGTTCACTGATGAAAAATGTTTATTGTGTCAGCACTAAGCAACATGAGGGCATAAAATCAGGCGTCTCGCAATCCAAAAACTCAACCATTTCGCAAGCGTTAATTGTGTTCTGGTGCACTGTCTTGCTGGAAGGTGTAAAAGTCAATCTATCCCCACGAGTGTGTGAAACTGATCATTTTGGGCGTTTTGTGGCTGCAACGGTAAAAATTCATGAGTTTGTCATTAGTAAACCAGATAAAGTTCACCATCGAAACAGGACAGCTATTCAGCAACTGTCAACGCCGGTTGTGACAAGCCCATGTTTATACTCGCGGCACATTAGGCCTATAACGTCGGCGTTACATCACGACTAGCAAAGAATAGTTAATTCTTCAGCTACATCTGGTAAAAATTCCATGTAAATTAATCGTTATTTGAGGGAATTATGAAAGAAATAAAAAAGGGCGCCATTTTATTACGAAACACCGTGCATACCCCTGTAGTGTTGTTATTCACAAAGACATGACTGATCCTCAAAAATAGCAAATGCATTATCATCAAAATGTGTTATTTCAAGCTCTAAATGCACTAAACCCCGTTTTGTTCCTTTCCCAAAACTCGGGGGATGGCTAGCTAACGACGACCTTTCTTTACACCTTTAGTCTCTCCATCAGGGCGCCTAGGTACATATAGGTTTCTAGCGATAAACCTTGGATCTGTACGTTTGTGTATCTTTAAAAGTCCATCAGAATATCCTATGTCGATATGTTTTTTCGATTTATTCATTTATTTTAATGCAAGCGAAACACAATCATTTCGTCAGTCTTTAACTCTACTGCAGTGTTATTACAGGCTGCACGACTCTGTAGTCGACAGTAGGGCCTACTGTTGCGGCATTTAGTCACTAGATGGCAGTCACTTGATATTCGTGGAGCGTTCGGCTGGGTCATACGATGAATTTACGACCAAGCTACCGAGCAAGCCGTTGCCGCGCTGACCGGCGCTAGTGATAATACGATCTAGCGTGCGTTGATGTAAATAATAAACGTGGTGAGGAGCCGGTGAATAATGTAGCATCATGACTGATCACTCTCGCGTGCTGGCTGCTGCCATCTAGTGACTGTGACTTCATAGGCTGCAACTCAACAAGTTGTGAACGTGGCACGTTGCGCGTCGAATCTTACGGCGTGTCGAAGCAACCGATTTTGAGCAAGTTGCAATCTTGAAACTACGGCGTGCTAAATGTCAACTCAGCCTCCCAGGCCCGTCGAGAGGGTGGGGTAGGGGGGTAGCTACCCCGGGCCCCGCGACGTTTGGGGGCCCCGCCGTCGGCCAGAAAGATAAAGTACGCCAGAATGTACCATTTTGAAAAGAAAAATTCAAAAATTTTCTCCCCAGAGGGGCCCCGTGAAAATGTTTGGGACCCCGTGAGAATGTTTCCCCGGGCCCCGCTGTGGCTCTCGACATGCCTGTAGCCTCCTACCCACAGTGGGATGGGAAATAAAAAGTAGGCCTAGCTTACAAACTAAGGTGTAGAGGCCCATAGTCAAGGGCATAGAGTAAAAAGGAAGACCGATTGATTGCCACGCCCTGAATTTTAGCTTGTCGGAAACAGCGTTTTTGTCATTTCCTCCGAAAATAAATAAAAATTAAGACTGGAAATTTTCTTTTTCCGGACGCAAGATTTTGAGCACCCACAATCACCTCTCTGTCGGAAAATTGCAACTTGTCGCATGTTGCCCCTATTTTCTTATAGGCAGGCTGCCGCAATGCCGCTGTTGACTGTTGAGCATTGAGCAAATTGCTTACTTATTGTGTGCTTGGATCAACTCAGCTTTTACCTTCAGCGGGACGGGAAATGAATGAGTAGTAGCCTACGGGCTACGGGGTAAAGATCTAGTGTGACTGATTGGGGCGGGTATTTCTGCTAGCTGCAAACCGCGGATTCAGCTGTTCGCTGATGCGGGCAATGGATGGTTGCATATATACTGCGCCGCGGTATCATTAGCTCATGCCAATCAGCTGACACTTCTAAACTTCGAAGTATCGCCTTGTTCTGAAGCGGCGCCTGACTGTTGTATGATCTGGTCTGCAGCAGCCTAACACTGACGAAGCAATCGACCAGTGACGTAGACGGCTGCGCGCCTGTGTGAAAAATGACAGACGACATTTCGATTGGAGCTCTGTTTTCAGCCGCAAAAATATTGACAAGTCTGACCGTTTGTTCTTTTTGTCTGCCTCTTAGTCGGTTAAATTATAATAATAATAAAAAAATCTTAGCGGATTTTGGTTAGATTTTGTGCCAGGTACATGTATTGGCATAACCATGACGAAACTTGATCATGTTTTGGTGGCGATTTGATTCGAATCTTTTGCGGATTGCGGATCACAATCTACGATAATTTACTATCTAAAAACAAAACGTACCGGTAAATAAAAGTGACAATTTGGAGCGTATTTCAGCAAGTTATGAACAGTTTTTGGTAAAGTTTTTTTTCGGATGAATGGAGAGTGGCTTAAAACCACACCCAGTCAGATTTCGAAGGCGATCTCGTTCAGGATCTGGATTCAAAGTTCCTAAATCTGGATTCGAGTCTTAGCACTCAATACTGCTGCAGTTGTCGGCGCCATTCTCGGCCGAGGTTTGCGCTGTCCCGGCGCTGATTCGCCTGTTTTACGCATGTAATTCCAATTCAGCAGCAGTAGCGACGATTGATTTAAATTCTGTTCCGTAGTCGCTTAATGCCACACGATTAACACGCCTGCGGTGCGCCGGACATTTGTTCCTCGCGCGTGCGTGTTAAGGCTCATGCTCCACTTGATTCGATTTGTTGTGGATTTGTTTACAACATGCTGTGCAACAATTCGGCAAGAAGCTTATTACAAGTCCACTGATAACTATAGCAAAGTTTATTTTTTATTGAATGAACAGAGTACACTGCAGCACATACAATTAACCTAATCAGACCTGGATAACAAAAAGCACAAGCACTAACAGTTGTCCAACATTAAACATACACAGACAAACAGACAGACAGATAGACAGGCAAAGTAACTGACATGAGTTAGTATCACCGCAGATACACAGAAAAGTCAACATTTTTAAGCAACTGACTGAAACTAGGTAAAAAATTTAACTGTTTCGGGCAAAGAATATCGCATGTTGTTGTACTTTGCATGCAAAGAAGTTCAAGGAATGTCGAAGGCCCACAACTAATGCAAAACATCGTGACATGTCGAGATGTTGTACAGCTTGTTGCACGAGTTGTTGCGAGTCCATGGCCAATCGAATTATTGGAGTTTGGGCTTCTGACTCAGGATGCGCGGATAGTAATGGTGGGCAATTTGTCAACACGTCGCTCTCCTTTCACGTCCGCGCGCCTTCAATTACCCCCTGCCAGTCAACTACTTCGCGAGGGAGGGACCGAAATTTCCCGGTACCACTGACCGGCAACTGCGTTGCTGCGGGGAGTCCGTCCGGTGCTTAGATAGCTTGTGTGCTGTATGGACCGCGAAGTGAGGCACAGAATACCGAAACCGAAATAATACGATAAAATCAAATTAAATACCAGCACGAATGTCATCGTTGAAAGGTTACACATTAACGGGCGTACAGGGTGCGGCAAAAAAGTAGCCCCCTAAAGTTTTTCGCTGTTTTCTCAGCAACCGCTTGGAATTTTAATTTGAAATTTTACAGATTCATTTAGTACAACATTCTACATCTAACTGCCAAGTAAAATGTGATTCTGTTAAAAAATGACGAAGTTATAGACTTTTTAACATGACCGATTTTTCAGCATTCAAAAAATGTTCTGGCTTCAACGCCAATTTAATAACATCGTTGAAACAACACAGTTAACTAATGATCAAATGCCAGAATTCTATTGTCAAAGCAAATGTTCGAAGTGTTCACCACCAGCTCCAAGCAACAACACCAGCCTCCAGTCGCCTTATTTGAGAAATCTTTTACAACCTGTCGATCGGTCCCTGTGGCAGGTTGCCCCAGATAACCTGAAGCGCTTGCTTGAGTTCAGCGATTGTCTTCGGATTTGTTTTAAGCTTGCGGTTAGCTTCCAACATTGCACCCCACACATGATAGTCCATTGGGTTCATATCCGGCGAATTTGGAGGCCACTGGTCTTTGGTGATGAAATCTGGACAATTGGTCCGCAGCCAGTTCTGTGCTGGCGCGCCGTCTTGCTGGAAGATGAATCCAGTGGGCAGCCGGCGATTGCTTTAAAGGAAGGATAATTTAATGATAATTTATAAACAATATAAATTGCTGTTTGTCAACATGTCACTGTGACGTCATCGACAGTAACGTGTAACCAGTTTTTAAAAATTAAATAGCATTTTTAGCATGAACATTTTTGAATGCCGAAAAA
>Ga0209367_1007093_pt1 | contig 15459 bp, 6 predicted proteins | sample WorMetLIZISLAND2_FD_187412 | JGI IMG/M metagenome (GOLD analysis project Ga0209367, IMG submission 187412) | Marine gutless worms symbiont microbial communities from Max Planck institute for Marine Microbiology, Germany - Olavius geniculatus... ... | reverse complement strand
TTTTAAACAATTCAGTTCTTTTTAGTTTATGTGCTAGATTAAACTGACAGTGTGTTTGTCAGTTTTTGAGTGCAAATTTTTCATTGTATTGTATTGTATTGTATTGTATGATGTTAGAATTTTCGAGTGCAGTATGTGTACTATCTCGTTTAGTTGATATTTCGGTCAACATTGATGTCGCAGAAAAGAGACTTGACTCCCAGTTTGTATTTTGTGGCGAATGTTTACATGCTTTATTGCCAGAAAAACGTTGATTAGTTTTAAATTAGTTCGTGTTGTTGGTAAAATCGCACATGATGTGTTTATTTTGCACTTTGCAGTCATCTGCCGCTGCAGCTCCTGCAAATACTAGTGCATCCGCTGCCAAATTAACCTCAGGTGACCAATGAGCTGTTTATTAACTAGGCTGTATTAATATGGCTGTATTATTTAGCTCGTTAATTGCTTATTCTTTGCATCACTTTTTACAAAGTTGTGTATTGGAATAGTTGTAGGAGCCTATTTGTCAGATAATTTTTAAAAAAAAAACTGAACGCAAAATTAAAATGCGAATGTTTCGATGTTTTCTTACTAGAAAAAGAGGACAGAGAGTCAGTATCGGTCAGGCTATGCAAACATGGTTGAATAGACCAAAATGTACTGAAACGCAAAAAAGGATTATTTTAACTTTAGATTGAATCGCTTTTTTAAAGTGCCAAAACGAATAATGTAAACCTACAAGGTGGGCCAAAAAATGGCACCATTTTTTGCACACCTTATAGTTTCACCAAATATTAATCGATTTTAAAAATTTTTTTACTGTCAGAATCAGGAGACAATTTGTAATAAAACTATCACTGTGGATCTAACTACACCTCAAATGTGTCACTACACTACCTTGTAAAATGTCAGTATCTTAAGAATAACAATTAAAAACAAGACAACTTTTGCAACAACACATTTCAAGAAATTAACAACCGAAATAACGTGTTTTTGTCTCAGTTATTGTCTAAAAGGTCATATCTCACAGTTTTTACGTCAAATGTGTAACGTGTCCGCCTTGCTGCAAGAATGCGACGCCACTGATCAATGGCGCGAACCAAATGCTGTTTGCCCCATTCAGCGATTTGCCCCACTCAGCGACAATCGCTTGCTTCAGCTGGTTGACTGTTGTGAATTGTCAAAATTGATAAGTCGTCTGTTAAAGAACATCCCAAACCGCATAATTAATTGGATTTAAGTCTGGGCTGTTTGGGTGCCACATAGAAGGCTCGATCAACGTTGATCACGCAACTGGTCAGTGGCGTCGCCGGCTTAAGTGCGTCGTCTGATATTTCACAAGGTAGTGTAGCGACACACTTCAGAAGTGGTGAGATCTATAATGACAGTTTTATTACAAATTGTCTCTTGATTCTGACAGTGAACAAATTTTAAAAATCGGTTAATATCTGATAAAATTATAAGATGTACAAAAATGGTGCCACTTTTTGGTTTACCCTGTATGTATCAATCTTGCAGAGTACAGAAATTAATTATTGTCGCGGCATTCTGCGCTCTGTGTCCCCGTTAGCCGTGTATCGTATAGACACAGGCGTGGCCACTGTGGAAATGCAGAGTTTAGTTTAGACTTCAGAGTATTGCTTTTTGCTTCTTTCAAACAGCTGCTAGAAATTATCAGTGCACGAATTTTGTTTATTGAATTCACCGGAATGAATAGAAAGATTGCACGACGCACACTGCTTGTAGAGACGTGCACGTTAGATTCAATAGTACAGTGTTACTGTCGTGTGCGTGTGTTTATACTACTGATTTCCTGATTTTCTTATTTTACTTTGGGTTTCAGTTTAGGCCTATCTGGAGAAAATCGCGCCAAAAGTGCAGCTCATTTATTTTTATGTTTCAAGTGGCACTGCGTCAAACCTGCAGGCTGCAATATTGCTATCTTCCACTTGTTTAAAGCAACTAGGCCAAGGCCTATCAATAGGAAGATGCTTCCTCCGTCAACTTTCGAAGATACTAATTAACGCCATTAGAAAGAAAGCTAGGGCCACGGGTGCATGCCCTGCTGAAATTTACTTTTTCTCTGACCGTTTGTTATGCGAAACGTGAAACAGTCAATTCTCACGTCGAATCATTTTTGCTCCGTCAAAAAATAACGCCATGGCGTCCCTCTAATCGGAGTCTCTCATTCGATATCGCCTCCATTCAAGAGTAGACATTTTGAAGGCAGTGATAATTTTAAAACAATGATTCTGCGCGTCGGCGATATTTCTGCACGAATTGCAATTGTCCGCAGGTCAGCGCTTCAGCAATAACAACACAATGTAATAAACTAAATAATAATTATTATTAAATTTTGGCGCCATTGCGTTGTAGTCTTTGATGCATTTCGTTTGCTTACTAACCTGTATCTAACGCGATGCGCTGGCTGCTGAATGTATGATCTCTAGGTGCGCGAACACTTCCGATCAATCGTTTCGGTCGACGTCAATAGCCACAGGCACTGACCGTCATGTCATCAAGTACGTATATAAATGTACATGGCTATGACCAAAACAGGTATAATGCTGTCGCAGTTGAAGGTTGAAGGTTGTGTATAACTTTTATTAGAGCTACGGAGCGTCACCTGCCATATGGGATCACACAGTGTTACCTGCTACCCGATAGGGTGAATGCGGCTAGCCTTAATCCTAGTCAGACAGGCCGGTACTCGATTAAGTTAAGTCGGGGTTACAAATACGACATTGCTACGAGCGAATACGTCAAATAAACCGGGTAAACTCTCACAGTTGCAGTGCCATAATGACATCACCATAAACACTGTCCTTAATTTTTTACTATTACACAAATTCGAAAGTCATGTTTAGGGGGCTTGCGCCTACCTTCTTCGTTGAACGTGAAAAATGCTAAAAAGAGAAATATTAATTTTAAAAGGAAAACAGTTTGTCAGGCTTAGTCCCCTAACGTAAAAATGTTTCCTGTTCCCCATTTTCAAATAGGGCTCAGGCCCTGAAAATATCAGTAAACTCGTACGAGCGTGTCGTACTTGTATCCTCAGCTTTTAAGTCAGTGGCGTTATTTCGGTAAATCTTTGGGGGTAATGCTCTTCCCCATCTCTTTCCCTTTCTTACCCTCCACCCCTTTCTCTTCTTTCCCTTTTTTACCATATTTCCCCTTACTTTCCCCTCCTCTTTTTCCCACCTTTCCTTTTACTTTTTTTCCCCTTTTCCTTTTTTTCTTCCCTGCACTCTTCTCCTTTCCTTTCTGTCTCCTTCTTTCCCTCTCTACCTTCCATTCCCCTACCATTTTCTCCCTCCTTATCCCCTTTCTCCTTACCTCTTCCCTTTTCCCTTTCCCTCCCCTTCTCTCTCCTTAAAAGTAGACCCCTTTAAAATCCATCTAGGGGGTTTGAGAAGCGCTATAATTTAGTGCATTTCAGCCTTGAAATGTGACATCTAGTGGCAAAAATTTGAATGATTTTTTAAAGAATCAACTGACTAAATTTCGTGCAGTTTACACAGTAAAGGTCAATTCGGGGACCAAACGTTTGTCGTCAGTTGTAACTCGTTTACGCAGGACTCACTCAGGAAAAAAAACCGAAGTCACAAATCCTTGAAAGGTTCGTAGACCCCATCCCCTCCCCTGAATGACGCCCTTGTTTTAAGTCGCTCAGTTTTGTAAATACCGGAAAACGTTAGCACTTTAAAATAGCATTTATTAATTGTGTGTTTTGCATACCACTTAACAGTCTTGCATTTCTGTGTAAACACTATGTGTCGTAACATTTAACGACTAAGCCTAAAAATATGTCCGCCTCCATGCCGACGTATTATGCGGCCGTCCACTTAGCCCTGCGCAACGCTAACTATAACCCTGACTTTTGAAGCTGAAATCTGGTACACCACCGGTTAGGTTAGTCCTGCCGAAAACGTGGGGAACATTTACACTAAGTTTGATTTTTTCTACGCCATTTTGTTTTTGAGTTCTATCCCTTGCGAGACAGATGAACTGGTAACGCGGCTTATGTATGGACGACTGCGCAAAAATTGTACAAATAATCCGAGAGAACCTCACGTGACGCGCGACAGCATCGGTGCTGCCACGTGGAAAATCTGTGCACAACGTGCAATAAAATAACAATGTGTATTTAAAGTGTACCCAAATTCTGACGCTTTCGTACGGAGGACGCCTTGAAATTAGGACGTCAAAACTCTGACGGTTAAAATTGTCGTTTTATGCTGCTAATTTATGGCGCATGTTGTCCTGCTCTATCTGCAGTCATTTTGGCACAATTTTCTGTTAAAATGTGCGTCGTACACTAAAATCAGGAAAAAAATCACTAAAAACGCGCTTTCCGGATTTTAAGGTCGTTAAAGGTCATCAATGTACGTACCTTGGAAAGCTCGTCAGTAGTGCTTGTTATAAGCAGCAAGTCTGTGTTTTAACAGTTTTTCACGCTAGACGAGCCCATAGTAGTAAAAGAACGAGTTTTAAAAAGGTACCTTTTTGACGCTTTCGTTTGAGCGGAACCCCTTTACCCAGGAGCACGAAATTTTGTCACAGAAAACTAAAATCTCTGTGGCAGCCCACGGTGAAGATTTCGTGTTCCTCGCTTCCACCGTTTTCATAAAACAACAGGGTGTGTCAGACAGAGGGACAGACGGACGCCTAGACAACAGCTAAGACTCGCGAAGCATTGCATGCTGTCGCGCGTAAAAATTTTCAACAGTTTATACGATACATCATTCTCGACAGTCGCTCAGTTTGGCGCGATAGTGTTGTAGTCTAGTAACCCTAGCAAGAGTGCTGCAGTGATAAAGTTTAACCGCATGTCAGTTAATAGCATGACAGACGTGATGAACACTGTATTTCATTTAATATGATATGTGTGTGTGTATGATGGCTGCACTATATAGGCCTAATAACCAATGCTCAGTGTAGCTGAAATAGCACTGGCCAGAGGCACACAGTGCCGCATAATGCACACATGCACTGAACTATATCGATAGATGCCACAGCTATAAATATTAATGACCTTGTCGTTCGTTAATTCTGCCCATTGTGACATAATACAAGACTGGCTGTGGTAAGCCCTGTTGCCAGAATGTTATGAATATTTATATCTTTCAAACGCCACTGTGCCACTTGCCGTTGTGGACACGTGTAGGTCTAAAATAAAACATTTTCAAAACTCTCAGACGTGACAGACGTTTTTGCTTAACAATGCGCGTTAACTACGGTTGGTCGGTCCGCGAAAATATTTTCATGTTTTTTTCACATGTAGCCTAGACTAAACATTCTCTGTTTTCACGTCTGCTAAAATATTTCCAAACACTTTGCAAATGTTTTATCGGGCGTAAACATTTTGCAAACGTTTTGGACATGTAAAACAAGTAATTTGAGCAAAGCTCATGAAACGCGCACGCACGACAGCCTTATCAGTTCCTGTTTGCAGGTTGTCTAGGTCTATTTTTAGCCACGTCGGAGCAATTCACTCTTGAAATGTGACCACAATCGAAAATTGCTAAAAAGCACTAAAACCTCCTAGGAAGGCTACTTTGGGAGACAACATCACTCGAGGTCATCGATGTTGACCCCATTAAAAAGCTCGTCACTAGTGCTTGTTATGATAAATAGTATGTTTGTGTCTATCTGCAACTGTTTTCACGCTAAACGAGCTATGAATACCGGTAAAATAGCTACTTTTTAGGGGTGGGGATAGCCGTCTTTGACTCGCGCCTTCGCAGGCCTCCTTCAACTTAGGGGGTCGCGACTTAGACTGCTAAAATCGGCGTTTAGTGCGGAACATTTCATACGCAGGTTGTCTTGGTTGATCTTCAGCCATTTCGCAAGCCGAAATCGCAAAAAAATCACCAAAAAACCTCTTTTGGGGGTTCAAGGTCATGAATGGTCGTGGATGTTGATAAATCTAAAAATCACATCACTAGTGCTTGTTACGATATGCAGCATGTCTATAGTTATCGGCAACCGTTTTCACACTATACGAGCCAATAGCGGAAAAATAACGTCTTTTTTCGGGGACGGGGAGGTACCCTTGTTGACGCCCTCGTCCAAGGAGAACCCCTTCACTCAGGGACACGAAATTTTGTCACGATAAACTGAGTTATTGGGGCAGCCCACAGTGAAGATTTCGTAATCCTAGCTTGTACCGTTTTGATACGGATCACGAGTGTGACGGACGGACAGACAGACGGACGCCCAGGCCATAGCTAAGACGCGCGAAGCATTCTGCTGTCGCGCGTAATAAAACACAACGTTTGCAAAACATTCCCAAACCACATTTCTGAAAATGATGTAAACATATGGCCTAACAGAGTTATGCTGTAGCAAGCTACGTTAGAGCTTTTAGCTGGCGGCTTTTTGAACGTCATTTTGCGTCGATTGTTTCAGCTTACCAGCAGCAATGCAATCTCCACTGAGTGAGAACTGGACGGAGGAGCTGTTAGCGAAGTGATACGACGGTCATTCACCAATGACCAGGTGTTGTCGCTGCTTCATTCACGTATAGGCTACTATTCGCCAAGAGTACGCTACAAGTCTTTCAGTCGCCGGTCATTGTGCAAAAATGGTCTCTTGTCACAGTCGTATGTCGGCAAACAACCAAATTTGCTGACTTTGAACGATTAATGCTCGTTGCAAGATCTGTTATACACGTTTTATGTTGTGTTGTTGTCTTTCGTTTTTTGTTGTTGTTTGTTACAGATTTCTGTTTTCTAAATGTTAACGTTTAAATGTTTGTCATGCTCATGCTTCGTCACGATCTTAGTTGCAAGGCTTTTGTCGAATAAACTTTGTAATAAGAAAAGATGACGGTGCCCAGTGTCGACATGATATGCTGCCGTCCGTCCAGTTTTCGGGCGTCTCAGGCGTTGACAGCAACAGTAAATTAGGTCAACGTACACTGGAAATATATGCGTGGTTTTCTTCAGATTTTAGATGTCCAATGACCTTAAGGCTTTAACTTTAATAATGTGAACTGAAAATTGCCATCGGTTTGGCAATTTCGGTTTTATGTGTCTGATTTCGAGTTAGGAACCCGTACGGGACAGGCGACACGACGCGTGGTGCGGCCCATAGGACGGCCTCTAAAGAACTGCCTATTCCGTACAAGGTTTTCGTATTCCTAACGCAAGCTTTGTTAAGATCGTTACTACTGATAAATATTTTTAAAAATACAGAATGTTGCTGTTTGAACAGTTCACTGGGTAGGCCTATGAACGTTAATGGTACACTGTATAAATAGCTATAACCTAAGAGACTAAGACTGGTACCGTTGGCTACTCTTTTATTTAATCTTTTTTACGTTTAATTACGTGTTTAGGCGATAATTGTTATCTTTCGTTTAACAAAGTTGTAATTCGTGTACGGATAGTGACTTGCGTCTGAGTTTTCTACGATGAAATCGATACTGTGTTTTTATTAACAAAACATCTGTGCCCGTTGTTGAATTGTGACTTGAAGCCACACCGCATTTAAGTCTTTTTCGAAATTAGGCAAATATGCAGTCGTGTGTACAGCTGGCAGAGACGTCAAGCAAAAACTACAACAGCTCGTTCAATTCTTCGTCGCACATTCTTTGAAAATTACACTTAGTTATTATGGTGAGCAACAAAACGTCATCACAAACGGACAGTCGCATTGACAAGTAGGGCTTAGAAAGCCCAGCCTTTAACCCCCCTCCTCAGATAAGATATAAGCATATTAAACTACACTAAATTTGGTTAGTCGATGCTCAGGAAAATAATTAAAATTGATATTAACAGGTCTCATATTCTAAAGCTATGATGCACCGAATTCAATTTTGGACCCAGTTGGGGAGCTCACAGCTCTCTCTCAAAAAAAGAAAGAAAAAGGAAAGAAAAGAGAAAAAGAAAAGGGGAACGGGATGCGAGCCCCCCCCCCAATTCACATTACGCCACTGACAATCTAGATGCATGTCGTTCTCCACAATGGCGGCTCCAGCTTTGTGACCGGATCACGGGCTGACCGGGACAGTTGCCACTGGATCAGTGGACACCGTTCCTCGTTTTTATCCAACCAGTTTTTGACATTCGTGCTTTTAATAAAAAAAAATATGCTTGTCATTTCGTAAAACTAGACTGAGATCGATGATTAATGACTTAAATTCGATTTAGGCTACACGCATGTCCATTACTGTCCGCTAATTTCAAAAGAAGCCAAAGAGAAAGCAGATACCCTCTCACTTCCCCTTGGAGCCGCCAGGCATTGGTCGTCGTAAGAACGCAGAATTGACAGTAACACTGTAACGGACAATATTCAACTAAACGCGAACGACGCTATAATACCTAGAAAATTGCACATCAATAAAACGATTTGCAGAAGCAAACGCCGACACAAAATCGAGATAGAAAAATCGAGATAGAAAATAATTCAGATCAGCTACGCACCGCTTTACACTGTATAGGCCTACTGGACATTAACAGACGTATTTTACACGAAATAATACCTCTGATCACACTGCATGCGAACCTCGAAAATAATACTGCGCGTATATAATTATATTACAGAACGATCGTGAAAACAAATAGACACGCATGTTTAAACATCAGAAATGAACAGTTTAGAGGGAACAGTTTATAGTCGACAATTATCACATTGTATAAAATACGCCAGCTGTTCATGAATATCGTACATACAGCTAGTCTCGTGAAGCGTAGTATAATATCCCTGAGCTGTCTAGCTATTTCAGTTACTGTATAATAATGTTCGTATTGCTTTATGTAGGACGTAATGTTAGGGACTACAGTGCATGAGCTGTTCACACAGTAGGCATACAGCTACTGCTGATAGGCCTACAACTGATCTGTTGAGTTTTATCACAAAAACGAGTGAGTGAGTAGGATTTAACTTCCATTGGCTTTTATCTCCCCAAATCTGGAAACAAAATCGGGCGCAACATCTTCCAGTTTTGGGCTCAGATCCACCCAATTTTTGACTAAAGTTTTCCCCTCCATTTTGGGCTTTTTCCTCTCTAGGGAGAAAGTTTTGTTAAGGGTGTAGTTTGTTTAGTGAAAAATAGGGGGAAGTAAAAAAATAGCAGGGGGAGTTTTTGTTAAAGATGCAGATTAAAAAATAGGGTGAAATAAGAAAAATACGGGGGAAAGTTTTGAAAATTCCCAGTGAAAATAAGGGGAGTAAAAATAGAAGAAAGTTTTTTTATTAAAGGTGCAGGTTGAAAAATAAGGGGAAAGTAAAAAATAACTAAAAAATTTTGTTAAAGGTGCAGATTTCAAAAAATAGGGGGAATAAAAATAGGGGGAAGTTTTGTTAAGGGTGTAGATTGCCTAATGAAAAATAGAGGTAAAGTAAAAAATAAGGGAAAGTTTTGATCTACAACCTTATCATAACTTTTCCCCTATTTTTCACTGGGCGCAAGCTGCGCCCACCAGGTATAGGGATAGAAGCCACTGTTAACGTCCCACCAGACACTGTATGGGTCATTTCGGGCACGGCCTTTTCAGGCAAAATTGCACATACACATAATAAAAAAAACAAAAAGTTTAACCTTTACAGAAAGTTTAACCTTTATAAAACACAAAACACAAAGAACGACGTAAACCTAAAATTGTAAAAACTGCCGGTTTTAATTGTGCATAAGTTTGTGTATCGATAATGGCAGTTTTAATAATCTTTCGTGTTATCCTCCAGACAATCATCAATCTCACAATGCTGTCACAAAAACAAAAGCTGATTACAAAAATAGCCCACGACATGTTGGATGAAAAAAACACGCTCTTTAATACAAACTGCAAAGCACACGAGGTGTTCTACTTCAATAAATAGCCACCAAATGCTTATAAGGTATTCGGCCGTCGGCCTTTCGCTGTTGTTAGTCTGCAGCCGATTTTGTAGGCGTACTTCACCTGGTATTCAGTACGATAGAAAAGCTGTGTTATATTGCGTTAATTAGCAACTTGCGTTGACATTAGTACAAAAGGATCGCGAAAGTTGTTTCACACAAAGTGAGACTGCATGTTTGTGACAAGACTTTTGACAATCGAGACATAAAGCTTCAAGACTTGCACGCACACACACACATACGATCACCGGCTGCGATATCACCAGTATGCTATACAACTAGGAAGTGCACACCATTCGACGGCTGCTACAGCGTGAATTGCATTTTGACAAGTTGCAGCTAGAATTGCTGCAGCACGGAAAAATGGAAAGAGCTATCAGGAGTGTTATGTGATCGAAGGATGCCCGTTGCTGTTAAAGGGAAAGTATACAGAACAATAGTAAGGCCAGTATTGATCTATGGTTCAGAAACATGGACATTGAAAAGGCGTGAAGAAGAACGTTTGGACAGAACCGAAATGAGAATGCTAAGATGGATTCTCGGTCTTATGTTGAGAAACAAGAAGCGAAATGACGATATCCGTCGCATCCTCGGAGTAGCGTGCATCACGAACAAGGTACGGGAGGCCAGGTTGAGATGGTTTGGGCATGTACAACGCCGAGAAGAGGAGGATTGTGTCAGGAGAATCTTGGGAGGCAGACGTACGTGGACAACGGAGTAGGGGAAAACAGAGGAAAAGGTGGATGGACGTCGTGAAGGCCAACATGGAGAACTTGCGGGTCGACCTGATGGACGTGAAAAATAGAGCCGAGTGGAGACGAAGAACCCGTGTGGCTAACCCCTCACCCGAGAGATCTAAACCAACCTGAAGGCGAGAGAGAGAAAGCAGCGAAGCCATTATGCAGTCGCACGTTTGTGGACTTTGTTAACACCAAATTCGGAATTAGTAATGGTGATTCAGCCTATACTTAACTGAGGCGGCGTAGATTGCTAAAAATCTCGTACGTAGTCAAACTAAAAAACGAAAAGACAAAGAATAAAGATCCTTCAAAAGTACAAGATAAAAAAAAGTTCAAGCTTGGCGATTAGCTTTATAGATATAGTAGACATAGTAGGCCTACTGTGCCCTCCAATAGATGAGAAAAATATTTTGTTTGCTAATTTTAGTGCCACTGCTTTTCTGAAATTTTTAGCCAAGTTCAATATCAGCTATGCTGCCGTCCCTCTAGTCTACGCACACTGGCCATTAGTAAATTAGACCGCAAATTAGACTAGCTCTCTCTAAACTAGCGTAGGCACAAATAGCCTAAGGCAGTGACAGTGACAGTGACAATGATACATACAAAATAATTTAACTACACTGCTACACAAAATAGGTAACTTTTAATTCTACAAGGTATTATGCTGCAGAAGGCACGTGTTGTGACGACAAAACAACCTGGCGTCAGTAGCCTATACCAGCAAAACAGAAAGCGACCTAAAACAGGCCTACATTACGGCGAAATGGTGTCATTTAAGGCAAAGTCAACAAAACGACTGCGTGCGTGGCCCGTTTCGTTTGACAGGTGCGTCACCATTACGCGCGTTGCTACATCCCTTTGCGCGACAGTTCGGTACAAAAGCTATTGCATGCACGCTAACCATAAAATGCAGCAGTCTACTGCGAACGCTCAACGGACGTCCTGGCCTTCTGATAAAAGCCATCGCTTTACGCTGTTAATAGGCCTTGGCCGTCATCGGCGACAGCACTACCATAAATATCAACGGCAATATAACTGATCACAACAATTACAGCAATGAATTCGTTGTACACTGTACAGCCACTATTCCAAAAAACCCCGTTCGAGCACACATCTATCAATGTGTCTCAGAAATATACTAAAAACGATACGAAAAGTTGTATGAAGCAAAATACCAGCACGCGTTGTTCAAACACTTGTACAAAACTTGGCAGTGACTGGAAACTAACGCAACGATCAAAATGAGAACATACTCAAAAGTGCGTATAGAAAAACTTGAGCAACGTTTACCAAAACATACAGTTTTATAAAGAAAAACTTTACAAAACGCGTCAAAACCACAGCAACGCGAAACACGATGAATAATATTACCGGTAATTCATGCCGTACACGCTTCACATTCAACCCCTCAAAAATGTTGTCGGTCATTCACAAATTAACTTGACTAGGCTGACCTACAACACGGACGTTCTGAAACACAAAGGGATTGATCGTAGCCATAGGAAATCGTTCTCACAGGATTCGGTTAACACGCATCCGATCTTTGTTTAGCAAGGTCATCTCAAATTAGCTTAAATCTCTCTCAGAGATTTAAGGCCAATAAATGGCCGACGACGTATGCAGTAGGATAGCGAGCTAAACACTCGAACCGTCATTTATAAAGACTCCTCCAAGATCCGTGCCAAGTGACATCTCGATTTGTCCAGCTGTTGGGCTATAATTTATCCACAAAATAATCACATCAACCACAGATCACATCAATGTGTGAGAAGTAAACGACTAGTGCGGTGTGCTTATAAATAGTGGTCGGAGTCTAGTTGCAAAAACTCAGAGACTCAGACCTGGCCGTGATGTGAAGCGGCAGCAATGTGACGGTTAAAGTCCACGCAGTCGTTGCACCGATGACCGCAGCGGTTACAACGCCACGGCTCGTCGAACTTGTGGAAGCCCATGTGAATGTCGAACATGGCCGGGTGCTTGAAAACAAAGCCGCAGTGACGACATTCCTGGCTGGACAACGCTAAAGTTGCTCTGCCGGCCTCAGTGCATTCCAGACTGCCACCAGCCGCCGCATGATCTTCTTCCTCGCCAGTGACCTGCGCTGTTATCACCTGCCGCTCAAGTCCAGCTACTGACGCCGTAATGTGGTCTTTCTCGGTCGAACTCCCTTCCCCCTCAGCTTCGTTCTTCGTCGTCTTGTCGACGTTCTTGCCGCCGGCGCAGCTGCTCGACTCATGAGTTTCTCCTCGAGGACTGGGCGACGACCGTTGGCACATCTGAGCGCCGCCAGCTGGGACGAGGTCGAACGTTTCGTCTGTCACGTCACCACCCGGCCACTCGTTGACGGCTGTCGCGTCCAGCTTGTGCGCAATGCCCTTACGTCGCGAAGTCTTGCGGACCGGTAGCTGACTGAGACTGTTTGCGTCGACTGTGTCCGTGCGGTCCGCCACTGGTTGGTAAACCTCAGGCCGGTATTCACTATGTACTGGAGTAAAGCTGGTTTTGGCAGTGAGATCCAACGGAGAGTCGTCATCCTGGGTGTGTTCAACTTTGCCGGTGATGTTTGCGTACTTGCTCAAATCACGTCTACTACGAACATGCTGATCGTTGGCCACACCGTCGACGTTGGAACGTAGACGAGGACTAGCGGGCATTAGACCTACTGACTTGGACAACTGCCAGAGGACATTGTTGTCGGCGGCAGTTGGTGCGGGTGTTTGTGGGAAGACAGGTGCTCCCGCGCTCACGTCATTACCGGCAACGTTCATCCGATTGTTTGATCCAGCACCGGCAGCCGCCAGACGAGCCCAGAATGACTTGCGTGCGTCCGCGTCGTGCGTTGGCGGCACCGGCGAGGAAGACATGCCAGCATGCACTGCGTCACGACGACCGTCCAGCACCGCTGATGCCGGCTTCCGTGGTGTCGACGTGGACCCATGTTCACCGACCGGAATCGACTCCATCGACTGGGAGGACGTCGGTAACGTCGACGACGGCAGCTGGAACGCTTTCACGTCAGCCGGCCGCTGAGCTGACAACCCAATCGGACTCGCAGCTCCCAGCGGCAAACCGGAAACTGCTGCCGCCGCCGCCATTCTCTGCAAAAAGTTGAAAGGAGACCACGGCGGCGGCATCGACCAGGGCAGCATCGTGGCCGCATTACGGCCGGTGAGCTCATCAGGCAATGGAGGAGCTGCTACAGCACTGGTTGTCTGCGGCAGCACGCTCGGCGGAAGGCCAGCCACCCGGTCATCGGTGTACGGCAGGTGACGTGCATGGCTCGGCGGCAGACTGCCGGACTGCCTCAGCCGTCGTCCGTCAGGGGATGACGTGAAGCCCGGGTGCTGTTTCTCGCGATGCCTCGTCAACTGGTTCACGAACTTGGTCGAGTAATGGCAGCGCGGGTAATCGCAGACGTACGGCCTGACGGTTGAGTGCGACTTCTTGTGACTGTTCACCATGGACTGGCTGACGGCGCGGTAACTGCAGAACTCACACGAGAAGGGCTTGTCGTCGTCGTGGTTCATACGATGACTGGTCATGTGATGCTTGAGCGGCGTGCGAAATGGACAGCGGTCACAGCGGTACAGCTTGTCCGCGCTGTAGTGCACGCTCAGGTGCTCCCAGAACTCGATCTGCACAAAATACGATTGTATACAGTCCATTAAGCAGTGTTATTCAACCAAAGGCGCATACAGTACGACGTAACTAAATTGAACTGACACGATTTAGTTTTCGACAAACTGACCAATGTGCAAGCAGGACGAACCCAGTGGTTACTGGTTGGCGCGTACGTAAGCGTAGTCACGTATGTCACCGACGCCGTTAGACAGTGACAACTGTAATGCATTACTGCTTGTCCATTGGTCAGTTTGTCAACAAGTATTTTGAGAAAAACTCACGTGACGCGCGATAGCAGCGGTCCTGCCACTTTGGCAATCAGTGTAGGCTTACAGCAATAAGAAATTAATGCATCTTGAAAGAGTACTTAAATTTCAGGCTTGCGTACGGAAGACTTCTTGAATTTGAGAGGTCGAAACTTAGATTCTTAAAAATGTACGTTCTACGCTAAAAATGTCATACGCAGGTTGTCGGGCCATCTCGAACCATTTCGGCGCAATTCACTCTTAAAATGTGTGTCGCAGCCAGAAATCGCAAAAAAATTCATTTGACGAACTCGTTCGAGAGGAACCCCCGCACCCAGGGGCACGAAATTTTGTCGCGAAAATCTAGAGACCTTGAAGCAGCCCAAGGTAAAGATGTTGTGATTTTAGCTTGCACCGTTTTGATACAGTGCCAGGGTGTGACAGGCGGACAGACAGACAGACGGACGCCTAGACGATGGCTAAGACGCGCGAAGCATTCTGCTATCGCGCGTAAAAACTCACCATGTCAGTTCTGTACACGCCTTAATACCCCGTTTACACGATCGAGCAAACATCGAACAAACATCAAGCAGGCCCGATGGAACCCCGCCCCCTGGCTCAAATGTAGGCCTAGGCTTAGCCCACAGCTGATCACGTGTTATATAAGCCTTCCGATTACAACCTGCCCGCCCTCCTATTTAGCATGCTAATTACCACAGCTCGTCGAGCTAGTTACGCTGGTGTTAAGACTCACAAGCATCGTCGTTTATTCGCTGCTTCAAACCTGTCACGTTGCTGAACGACAGTGTAAACTTATCTCGGCTTTCTCCCATTCGGGGCGAGAAAAAAATTGCCAACATTTGGTTAACATTTTTGTGGAGTGACTAGCGGTGCAAGCTACTGTACTCATTAAGGTATTGTACAATCATAATCTAAATAAATGTACAAAACATTAGTTTATACACTTGTTAACGGCAACATTTAAGGACTTGCACATCGAAAACAGCAAAAATTACAAAAGGTGATATTGCCC
>Ga0209367_1007091_pt1 | contig 15461 bp, 6 predicted proteins | sample WorMetLIZISLAND2_FD_187412 | JGI IMG/M metagenome (GOLD analysis project Ga0209367, IMG submission 187412) | Marine gutless worms symbiont microbial communities from Max Planck institute for Marine Microbiology, Germany - Olavius geniculatus... ... | reverse complement strand
CGGGTGATTCGTCACATACTATTACGCGCAGGTTTATCTTACCAGTTACCATGCACCAGGTTACCTTAATTTACCTACCGTAGGCGGCCAACATTGATGGGCCGCTTTTCCCTTCTCCGGCAGCCTATTTTTCTATTGCCATTGAATTGATTGATTGATTTATTTGTTATTCTGTTTTTACTGGGCAATCTCTCTCTTTGTCTTTCTCCATTCCTCTATCAAACGCCTCATTCAGCGTACTTTGAGACCCCGTAGGGGGCCTATAAGACGTTACGGGATCACCGGGAATTTTCGGGAATTTTGTGTAGTAGCGGGGGGGGAATTTTTAGCTTTCCGAACGGGAATTCCCGGTGGCCCTGCTGATGAGCATTCCAAAGGTACCGACATCGACAACCTGGAACAATCTCAAAATTCGAAAAAGCGGGTTTTAGCGATTTTTTAAATGTTTTTATGCTGCTACGCTTATTTTAACAGTAAATTGCACCGAAATTACTAGAGATAGACCACGACAACCGGCGTAGGCCTGTGGAATATTGAGCACAAAACGCACATTTCAACAGTCTAAAGAAGCGAATACAGAGCGACGTAACTAAACTGAATTGATACGGTTTAGTTTTGGACAAACTGACCAATGGCCAAGCCATGGGCGGCGCTACAAATCTGGAGCTGGGGCAAGGGAAGGGAGGAAGGGCCAGGGCACAAGGGGGCAATGAATTTTTGTGTGCGGGCCAAATGTTGACCGTATTCAGTTGTATGCATCAAAAAATGTAGCGAGTCTAGAGGCAGAGAGATCTGAAAACACTTAGCGTTCGGACGTGCAATGGAAGTCGCAAATGTGCCTGCTTTTTAATATTTGGAAACATAACAAACTAACAGATGTCTGTGCTATCTTGCAAAAATGACGTTCAATTACTCGATCACATCTTGGCATAATAAAGTGCCCAGCACCATCAAAATTTTTCCTGAAAGGCAGCTGGGGCGGAGAGGGCAAGCTGCCCCCCTGGCAAAGCCCATTTGCCAAGCTGTAATACGTTACAGTAGGCACCGTCTAACGGCGTCAGTGACTACGCCGTGAATACGCACACGTACGCGTCAACCAATGTCCAATTGGTCAGTTTGCTAAGAATCACACTGTGTCAATTCAGTTCAGTTAAGTTCTGTTAAGTTCAGTTACGTCGCTCTGAACGCGCCCTAGGTCTTAACGCCCAGCGTTCAAGAAATCCTCTTTACGAGGTGTCAAAATTAGGTGCCCTTCAAAATGAATCATTATTTTATTGCACGCTGTATACTGATGCCCCAGGTGGCAGCAACGACGCTGTCGCGCGTCACGTGAGCTTTGCTGAAATTACTTGTATGACCTAGGAAGCACATCCTGTACACCTTTCTCCATGACACATCATTTTCTACTACACCGTCTTTAAAGTTGAGCCATTGTGCGCAAAAATCCGCTGAGAGGTCTGACCTGTAGGTGCGTGGAAGAAAAAAAGGTATATGGCTATAAAAGTTTTTGCATATATTTCACCTATTTGCCGAGAAGCCCCCACTTGGGCAGATTTACATGAAATTTTGCGTGAGGGGTCACCTAGCCAATGTAACCAACCGTGCAAAATTTTATCTCAATCGAATCATGGGTTTTGATTCTGTGGGGGTCGAATTTTTGGCTTCCCCATAAGAAAGAGAAGTCGCCGTTAACACATGGCCTGTGATGAAAAGCGGAGTGGTAAAGGGGGTTGAGGTGGAGCATGGCAAGCACGGTGGAGCATCAGCCTGTAACACAGTGTCTGGGGGCCCGGAAAGGAACCCCAACACTGCAGTGTCCAGAAGCCTAGTCAGGGCATCAGAGCCATTCAGGGGATAAAGCCTGCCCAAAGCTGAAACAATTTCAGGTTTTGGACGTTAAATAGAAGTAGCAAATTTGTCCACTTATCACAGCTTTTGCTAAAAATCACTTGTAAAAAGTTTACTAGGATGCCAAACAGGGGCACTGCATTATCACCATGCCCCCTTAAATACGCCACTGCATAAACCACAAGTCATTAGTACTATCCAAAGGGAAATACTGCAGTACAAGAAATGCATAACTAAAAAAACTAAAATTCGTGGGATTACAGTCTCTGTAAGACTGTAAACAATCTTTTAAACACCTCACAGTTTCATCTTTACCTACAAAAATGCACTGAACAGTGAGTCATTGTATTACACGGTACATTTGAAAACGGCCAATTTGTCTTAGCTCATAACTTTCCCTGACATATCTCAACTGCATTTGCAGAAAAATTTTTTCTCAAAAAAGTATGGATAAATACCAAGTAAGCCACATTAACGCTTTGTGTAACTGCTCTATATTGTAAAAACTTGATCAAAACTTCAGTCAATTTCACTGTTACATTAGTAGTTAATAATCTGAAAACCTTAATTTTAGCTTTGATTCATGCAAGCTAGTGCAACAATACAAACTGCAAAATTCCCACAGTAAACGTCTGTTTAAAATAATTACATAGTTGACATAGTGGTTGACATAGTGTCAAAATCAAACTCAAAACAAAATTGGCTTTTTTTGAAATGCAGTGTAATGTCAGATCCACACAACAGTACAACATGCAAGCAAGTGTACAAAGTAGAAAGAAGCTGTCACAGTAAGCATAGGCTTTCACTTGCAGAAAAAGAGAAAACTGCTACATGTGAATAATAGAGCTCACAACATTTAAACACTCCATTAAGTAATGGCAACAACCTACTTCACAATCAGTCAGAGGAAAACATCACAATCGGCAAACTAGCAAACAACAACAAATGAATCAATTGCACTAAAACAAGACGTACTTTATAACATGCAAAGATAAACAATACTGCAAATACTACTCTACGGCAGTTGGAAGATAACATGGCCAGTCTTTGTTTCATCTTTCTTACACAAGGGTCGAGTAACATTATAAAAATCCCACTGTGTAGAACACTTTTAGGTAGCTGCCTTTCACACTGGTTATCTTTAGCAACCTACTGATAAGTGAAGAAGAGGCTTGGGTTCACTACCAGCTATGTCTCCCTACTAAATATAGTAAAAACGAATTTTATTCCTTTATTCTTTATGCACAAGACAGTTTATATCCGAGTTTGACTAAGCTGCATGACTGTGACATACAGTCTAAAGCAGCACCAGAAGATGTGATAATTACAAGAAATATTACTACCAACATAAAATTTTATACGGCTTTACGCACCGGAGTTATACACACGTACTGCATATTGGATGGATAGGCAAACAGAACAACACAGGTATCCCTAATAACAATTCATACATAGCTAAGACACTCGAGGAACACAAACATGACAAAACATTTTTGTTAAACTGAGACACAAACCCAAATAAGTACTGCCATCTAACAAATAATAGTAAACAAAGTATTGATTTCCTGCTATAAAGCATGAAAGGTTGTGAAAAAAGCATTATGAAATATGAAAAATGGGGAAAATACAGAAAGGGTTTTTCAGACGTCAAGCAACAATAAACTCATTTTACACTGTGGGCCCCAAACAACTGTGCAAATTTTCATCAAAAGCCATATATTAATTTCTCGCATCTTGAGTTATCGTGCCAAATTGCCAACAGACCATCAGACGCAAGAGAGACACAGGTAAAAACATTACCTCCTTCATACAGAAAATATAACAATAATACTGTGAGCACAACAGTAATGACAACAGCGAGATCATACAAACTCTGTGTCAATATTTTACAATAACAAACTAATATAGCAGTAAAATGCAATGCTAAAAAATTAAAACAAATAATCTCAATAAGAAATGTGAATTCAACACACTAAATGACTAGCAAATAAATGTTTCATACAAGATTGCAGCCAAGTAAAAATCACTGATAGCTGCATCTTCACAGTAGCTGTTATGACACTACTTTATTTCAATCATCATCTTCATCTTCATCATCATCACAGCATGCAGAAAATAAACAAGAAAATAAAGATAAAAATAATTGTCCAAGTACTTGCTACAGTGTTGCTTACATAAGTCAGACTCGTGACATAAGTGCTTACAATCTCAGACATGGCTGCTGATTCTCTGGATTTTTATTTTCTCTTGTGCCAAATATGACAATAACCAATATGCAAACAACAGTAATAAAAGTCCATTACACAATGTAAAATTGCTCTAATAACTACCTATAAACACATATAGATGACATAATAGTCACAAAAAATAGACATAAACTTGCTAAATACAAAAATGGGGCAAAAACTTCATGAATTCACAAACATAAACAGTCATGTCTACTGATTTGGCATCTGAGTGCTCTAGGAAATAAAAAAAAATCCACAACAATTAACAAGGAATTCTATTCGCTGACAACATCGACTAAAAAGATAGTAACTACCATGTCATTTAAACATAAAATGATGATTATACAACTTGATAGAGTGATGATTACAAGAAACAATGACTGATTTCTAAATACAAGAATTATTTATAGTTCAAAAGATATCTAAACATAATTTTATAACACTAACTACAGTGTGTACAGTGTACACACTGTACACACTGTGGATAAGGCAAATCTAGACTAAATAAAGTACCAATAAAACGAACATCTCTAACGGTTTGTTACAGCTAAGTCTAGGAAAACGTCATTGAACACATTCAACTGCATCAACAGAGCAAGTAATGAGCGTGCACAAAGTCAAAAATGTTGCTAACTGCTTTCTTACGTACAGAACAAAGCAGGCCATTTTCCTTTCCTCTCAGACCTATGCTGTTAATTCATCAGGCAAACATGCCCACATTCTCAAAACTTCTGAGAATGATCCGGGAAAGACTTCTTAGCTTAGGAATGTTCAAGAGTGAGTGAGTAAGTTTCTACATCCCGCCCGACACACACTGGGCGACTTCACTTTTTGACATAGACTTTCGCTGAGCCTTTTCGCTGAGCGAAAGCTAAAGTTGAACGCTAAAGTCTGTACTTAGACCACAGTTCAACTAAACTTTGGTCTAAGTCTACTGACTTAGACCAAAACGATCAAAAATGGCAGAAAACAGGTAAAACTAACAGGAAATAAATCAACCATTTACGCTTGCACTTGCTTATTTAATTGTGCCGCGTGCGCAAATATCGTAATTATGTAACATCTGACGTCATTGCATATTCATCACGGCGTTTATTTTTGGTACCAGACTGCTTTAATTTACTAAACTATCCGTACGCGTAGAACTGTAAATGGTCGCCATGTTTTCGCTCAGCTAAAGTCAGAAGTTGAAGTAGATTCAGGCTCAGCGAAAGTCTCAGCAAAAGTCTAAAAGTCAAAAAGTGAAGTCGCCCATTGTCATCTCAAAGTTGGCCTTTCCAGAACGTGGGCCCTATTTTCAATTAGACATACACACATGCAGCAGCAACATGCAGCAGTGCATTTCAAGTACAGTTCTACACACATATATGACATACATATACTAATTAATGGTAGATATACATTCTGCACAATGAGGTATCAGTTGCATTTAACCCTCATTAGTTAACATTTTTATGTCATCATTTTTGTTGCTAACATGAATCTCAGCCCAAAGCTGTCACCAGTTGCATCACATAATGCCACTGGTCATATGACCACTGGACTTGAAATATGGGAGATTACCATCTATCTGAAAAGATGTAAAAATAAAGAGCCTCAAAATTTTGGGGTCACAAACAACTTTTGGGGACATATGTGATCATTGGTCTTCCAATATTATTTCACACATATACTAGTAGTGCACTAAAACCATCCATCTATCCTGCAATTCTAGCATGTTTGATAACATACATGTAATATGCATCAAACATTTATAACTGGTCCCCATGTTTATGTTTTAGAGCCAAAAATAAAGAGTAATAGCATTTCTCAACGTTGGTCTCTGATACGCATCATTAAATGTTACTACTAATTAGCAAAGTCACTTTATGAGCCTTCTTACTGTAGAGTTCAGCATCCCACTGAACATGCACTACAGAGGCGAAAAAATTGAGCTAAATAAGGGAAAGAATCACAGAGGCTTTCAGGCTTTTGGGATTGTGTAAAATTTCATGAGAAATGTGACTGCAGGCTTAACCGCAGACAGACAGATGCTAGTGACATTATAATCTGCTCCCTGCTTTACCAAAGCAATAGGACTAACAGACCACGCTATCACAACACTAGACACGAAGCATGACTGCATGAAATGACGCAACAAAAAAATCCGACTTCATTCACATTATGTTTACAAATAAAAATATGGACGGCTGCATGTTTGTTGCAACAGTGAATTGATAAACTTTAATAAATAAATAAACAAATAAATATACATATTTGTGAAGTGCTATACAGCTGTAGCTTCAGAAACCCCTATTGTTTACAGATTACAGAAAACATTACATTTCATAACACTTATAAAGAAAAACTTATAATGCTATCCAAAACTAAAGTGCCAACAAAATTTACCACTAAGATTTGTTCTGTGATGCTAAAGGCAGCATTTTTCCTATTGATGATTAAATAATTATAATACCAATAAAAACAAAACTCACTGCAGAAAATAACATGAAATCAATGATGTGCAGCCAGACAAAAACTAACACATAATAATGCACAAAACCCTAAAAAAAATACCTATACATTATGCAGTAAAACTGCAGGTCATCTGCAAAACCCAATCAGATCTGAAATTGTGCACAACCAATAATCACAATAAATATTCTCACTGCAGCAGTCAGGATCAGGCTTAATAATTAAGGCTTGGTCATTAAAATAAAGATTTGAGAAATAATTAATCAAACTAGAAACATCGGTCACATTTTCCACGGTTTAATCAGCTACCTTGCAAGATTACAGCTGCCTCGTGTGCAAACTATAAACATTCTGTAGGCACAAAAACTGCAATGCAAAATTCTGCAGATCACCAAGATAAAATGGTGCTGATAGTCACAACTCAAGCAAGTGGTTTAAACACTCAAAAGAAGTCTAGCGACATACATAATACTATGTGGTGAAATTGAAACTAAACTAGTACAACACTGAAGCCTACAGCAAAACTAGCTTCATAACAATGTGCACAAACAGGCAAAAAACTGCACAACAAACAAGAGAAAGCTCGAGTCTAAGCTTACAATACATGCAATTACAAGAATGCTCCAATATAACTGGTCATGGTTTTTCATGTTTTCTCATGGCCTATCAGGGCATAGTTGTTATACTTCAGTAAGCTGGTGCATGATAAAAATCTGATGGTTCCAGTGCCACACTGCCAACTAACACAGACAGATTTCTGTAGGCTCTGGTCTATCAGCATGCAATAACCTGAGTTCCAAACAGGAAAACAGAAGTATGGTGTGGGCTGACCAGTCTAACAGTATTGTGTTAGGCCACGAAAAACAGGACTCAAATCATTCCTCGTATGGTGGTGGTGGAGTAAGTGGCACAGCAACAGTTGGCATCACACCCAGCAGAGGATGTTCTTCTCCACTAGCAATATCAATGGGTGCTGGATGACCGATCGGAACGGCGAGTTGAAAATCAGTGGGGCTCACTGTGACCTTCTTGACAATGCAGTAGTGGTACTCGTTCTTGGCTGAGTTGAGAATCCAGCGGTAGGGCCAGGTGAGACAGAACAGAGATGCCAGAATGAAATGCTTGCTGCTGAGCCAGCGCTTGTTGGGGTCACGAATCGTCAGCTCCTTCGCATAGCTTGGAAGATCGTATTCCACGGTAAAGTCGACATGCTGATCTCGGCCTGCGTTGGAGGTCTTGAACAGTTCAAATGCATCGTTGTAAAGACACTGTGATTGGTCGTCCGCAAACTCAACTGCCTGTCAACAGCACGTGGGACAAAGCAATATTATTACAGCCTCTGACTACTTCACTGTTACCTTATGTACTATTCAGCACATGAGATTACTGTATGAATTACTGCTCACACCAAAATGTTAAGTGTATTAGTATTCAGAGACCAAGATGCTGCTGTACAAAGCACTATTGCACTTGCTATCTGTGTAATGTTATATGTACAGACAGAAGACAAATGCTAAATGCAACCTTACAGATGATCCTATAAAACATGGTCATATACACTGTGTCTCAAAAAAAACATCCCCAACATTTTTGGCTGTAACCTAAAAACCAATTATCAGATTTTGATAATTTTTAAAACGAATATTCCTGACACAACTTGCCATCAAATGACTGTTCAGTTTCCCACCTCACCCAATGTATGCTTCTGCACTACCTAGGGAAATCAGATCAAGCGAAATATGTGTTGAAATAAACAGAAAACCTGAACAAAACAACCACAACATTATCAATTGTAGCTTTAAAAATGATTAGCAGATTTTAATAATTTTTGGCCGAAATATTTCCAACACAAATGGCTATGAAATATGTGTCTTAGTTTTTACCTCACCCAATGTCTGCTTTTGCACTACCTGGGGAAAGCAGACCAAGCAATATACGTGTTAAAATAAAAGAAAAAAATCTCGATAAATTTCATCTATCCTGATCTGTGGGCCAGTTTATTACAAGGTTTGACTGTCATGCAGCAGTGTGTCTACCAGATGAAGTTTAGGAATGTTTGTGAAGTCAAGAAGCGACTGGTACAGCCTGGATTGGTCTGGAGCAGCACATTATCAATACTGCTGTCAATGAATGCAGAAAGCGTCTCCTTGCCTGTGTTCGCATAGTGGGCCAACACTTCAAGCAATTTTACTACAGGCAGTTGAAAAATGGACAACTGGATGAAATGTCCGCCAAAGTGTCAAAAATGTGAACAAAATACGTTGCTATGCATTATGTTAATTAAGCAATCACATTGCACTGTATAAAAAAGTGATATTTCGCTGGTTGTGTTTTCCTCAGGTAGTGCAGAAACAAACGTTGGGTGAGATGGGAAACTAAATGGTTATTTGATGGCAAGTTGTGTCAAGAATATTCACACCAAAAATTATCAAAATCTGATAATTGGTTTTCAAATTACAGTCGAAAATGTCGGGGATGTTTTTTTCAGACACAGTGTAGTAACTGAACAGATGTGAACCAGGTGGTCCACGTGTCATACAATGCAGCTCAACAGTCAATATCACACATGACAGTTAATATTCACTATAGTTGAAAAGTAAGAGTGTGCAGAATCCAACTTTTTTGTTTTTTTAGAGAACAACAGAGCATCTATTTGGCAATCAGATTTATGCAGTACATAAAGCTGTGTACGTGAACTAAGTAAGATAAAAGAATGTTACGTACCAGTTCAACGTAAACATGTGTTACATTCGCATTGCACGTCGGCAGCAGGAAGTTGCCAGACACATCGACACAACTGACATATGAGAACATCTCCTCGACAGCTGCAGTTGGTACATGTACTGTGCACATCTCTGTGTGCATTCCATTTCCGTCCTGCCCACTTCCATCGTGTATCTACACATTGTCAAAAAAAATTGTTTTTATCGAGCTTGTAAAAAGAAGAGGAGATATGTAAGAGGTACCATACATTTTTTAATTGACTGACTGACTAACTGATTTATTAATTGACTGTTTGGTTTTCACAACTGTTTTGACAAAAAACACAATTAACTGTAATTCTAGTTAAAAATCAAACTATACAGGTCCAAAACTTATAATGCACACATACTTACAACTTAATGATTTTCACAATAATAGTATTACACAATAATGAATAACTGTGATCATTACTCAACATTCACACAATTGTAAATCGACTGCAAGACATCACCCCATAATATCATTTTAACTTTTTCCAAAAACAGTACAAAACAATACTGACAAAGCAAATTTTCTATGTCACAGAATAAAAAAAAACAACAACAAAGTGCAAGTAGTTTATACTGTGCGAGTTCTTGTTTCTGGGTGCCAGCAATCCGCCTTGAACTTGATTGTCGGTGGCTCCGTCTTCATGCGAGAAATCTGTTCTTCAACCGCCATCACGTCCCTCACCTTGGTCAAGTATTCGTACTCATGTGAACAGATGGACTCACAGAGCACTACAATGTACAGCAAGAGGACACAGACGATTGCCATGATTGCCACTGCCGACCAAACGGTAGCACCATCCAGCGCCACACAACCATGCCACATGCACAGGTAGTAGATGAGATAAGCAAACCACGCCCACCAACTGAAGTAGAAAAATCCCGAGCACGCGCGGATAAACTTCGTCAACCTTTTCCGAGCTTGAGCCCTCTCTTCACTGATCAGTTTGTTTTCATCAAACTTACAGCACGAAATGCAGCAGTAGCAGATGAATGGAAGAACAAGCTGAACACCAACCAGGGATGCGATCACCAAAGCAATGTTTCCAGATGGATGTCTTCCTCTGAAATGAGGCAAAGGCGTTGAAGTGATCCTCGGCATTGCTGATGAGGTATCCTCGGATGCCTCACATCTACTCGGCCGCCAGACACTTCCATCGCACACCGACAACACAACTCCACCCGAAGAACAAAACATTGACATGATGCTACCTTCCCTCTCACTGAATGCAAACCAAGGAGAACCGGAAGAAACAGGTGGGTCACAGCTGGCAACTGGTTGCTCACAACGAATGCCTGTGTAATCTAGTGTGCAAATGCATGTTGAAACGCCAGCAGAGTCTATGTGGCAGCTGCCTCCATTATGACAAGCATCAGCAGAAGCACTCCGGCAGTCAATATCATCAGCAGCCTGGCGACTGCACTCTAGATGATGTATATCACTGCTTTCCCATCCTCCATCCTTGCCCGTCGCATACCACTCTGACTGCTGCTCATACTCCACTCTCATTGCATTACTTTCCATCTCTAAAACCTCAGTCCCAGGTCGAATCATTGTACTAACCTTCCATTTGCCATTCATATGAAACAGATAATAGGATGTCGTACTGGTGTCACTAATCATCTCATACACTGGTCGAACATCATGAAACTGTCCAGGGTACAGCTTGAAATAAATTCTGCTGACGCTGATGCTAATTGTTGTGTTCATTTTCGGCACCAATACATTCAAATCATTTGAACCAACACTGCTGACACTTGGACGAAGAATTCCGCTGGTGCAGAATCCAAAGTTTTGATCCACACAAACAGGTTTCACAATAGCCTCACTTCCTCCTTCAACAAACTTATTATGCAAAAGATCCCACTGCTTCCAACTAGAGAAATCAAACAGATGATCCATCGAGTAGTTAATATTCGACGATATTTCTACACCAGGCTTCTTGTCCAATCGAAGAAGAACATGCGGCTGGTTAGGAGTACCAATCATAAGTGCAGCTTCGGAAGTGTTATAATACAGAAACATCTCACCTAATTCATGCTGATAAACTGGGAATTCATTCAACATCTGCGATCAAACAACACATATATATATACAAACTGAGTGTAAATTGGCACAGCACTACTTCAGATTTTCACTTAACTGGCTTACTTTTCTAAAGTTAGTCTACTTTGGCTGCATTCCAAAGAATAATAATTGGGAATTGTTGTACCAAATGTTTTATACACTGGATGCCTTTCTGATTATCCAATCAATAGTTACAAAGTACTGAAAAGAAATAATTATCTGTAACATCAACTTCTGTACTATAAAATGTAACTGTGCAAAATTATAAATGCATCTATCATTTAGTCTGAAATGTTGTCTTTGTTCTAGTTTTGTGAAATTTGGTTAAATAATACACATATATTCATTTATGTCATGTTTGCAGCAGTGAGTATAAAAGTTTGAACTCTAAATAAACATCATCAAGTAAACCAGATGGATTTTTATCTCATGACAATCAGATATAAACCTAATAACTAAAGAAAATGTTACCTCCAGAGGCGGTGTTGCATGCAGTATGTAAACACCAGCAAGTTGAGGATAGTTCGATGCATCAACTCCATTCATATAGAGTCTAGCACATGGCTTTGCAATAAGACACTGAATTCCAACTGATGACAGCAGAAGGAAGATGACAAGATGGTTCAACATAGTGAAATGACAACTTCAGAACAGTGACACTTCAGTCATATCACTCATATGAGGCCTTGTCAGAATCCCATGCAGTAGGAAATTGTCCCCTAAAACACAAAAACAATCAAATGCATTGCCATGAATCAGGTTGCCAGATATAATCACAGATTATCATGAATCAACTGCTATTTAAAAAGCATAAAGCATTAAAGCCACATTTGATATGCAAAAATAGAAAAACAATGATACTAACATGCTCCAAATGATGAAATGCTCAATTACATTACTGATGACACTAGGACCACATTCCACTTTCCACTAAGTAAATACTACTAATGACTTTGAAACTGCTAATTGATTGCGGTTAGGTCTTTGTAGTTGAATATGCAAAGCAACATTTTGTGAAGGGTGTTTCAAGAACTTACATTCAATGCACCCATATACACTTCTTCAGTTAGAAAGTTACAATGCATGAAATAGACTATGACACCTGATAGTCTGGCTTGTTAACTACTAAGGGTTAGCGTGTCGGACACAATGACTGCAAGGTCAAAAATTCGACTCCCACTGTTATTACACTATCTGTCAATAACTGTGGGTAAGCTATTTCACACACCACAGCCTGTTGGTGTGAGTGTGATGCCCCAGTTTGGAAGCCCTGTTGATTAAGTAGTTCAGTAGCAAAGACCTGACAAATTTGAATTCATTCAAACCAAATGCATATCAGATTTGACTTCACAGGGTGGTAGACTGAACCTTATGGAACACCCCCAGGTAGTGTGTACAATTAAATTGTGGTATACATTTTTTATACACGCTACTACTAATGTTAACCCTACCCCTAACACTTCTGGTGTCTGGCTTTTTTGCCCCTTTGCCATTTCACCCCCTGGCTTTTTCGCCCCCTGGCTGATTCGCCTCCTGGCTGATTCACCCCTGGCTGATTCGCCCCCCTTATGATTCACCCCTGTTGAATACTAGCAATTCAATATCGAGCAGTACAAGGGTGATAAGCTGCAATATGTATGCTATAATACATAATTTAATGTTTAGACAGTTCGCAGCACGATGATGAGAATAAACAATTGGGTGACTATTTAGTAGTTTGTTAAATTAAGTATAGACATCAGTATATTTCATTATGCACGCCGTTGCACGGTGATACGTTCAGATTGCTCAAATCGGCGATCTGAACGTATCGATTTTTACTGTCTTTCAGATCGCCGATCTGACGGTTTTGGGCATAATTTGATATCTTCAGATCAGCGATCTGAAAGACTGGTAAAAATTGATACATTCAGATCACCGATCTGAGAGTTTTAGGCAAAATTTTATACCTTCAGATCAGCGATCTGAGCACTCAGATCGGCAAGAGTGCTCAGATCGCTGATCTGAAGGTATAAAATTTTGCCTAAAAATATCAGATCGGCGATCTGAAGGTATTAAATTTTGCCCAAAACTGTCATATTGGCAATCTGAAAGATCAGTAAAAATTGATACGTTCAGATCACCGATCTGAACGTATAATTACTGTTTCATTATATAGAGATTCAAAGACCCCATTTGCTTTTTACAGCACTTCGTCACCCTATAATGTATACAGTGCTGTATAGACACTGTCTATAGATCTAGACCTTTATCAACATGCAGTGGCGGTTATTAGGCCTAGACCCTAGCATACTTGTAAAAATTTTTTCAAAGGAAGGCCAATTCAACACACATGCAGCGCCCATGCAGTAGATTGACATTTGGTCTTTAGCATTTTAGTTATCTTTGTCGTCAAAATATGAGATGTTTGTGGCAAAAATCACCATTTGTAGAGAAAACAAAATTGAAATTAATGCAAAAATTTGTGTGGATCTCTGTTGAAATTAGGCTATATCAGAAATGTGCAATTGTGTCAGTCAGAAAAATGTAGCTACTTTTTTACTCCACAATGCCGCTGATATGCAGCCTGAGATGACTGATTTTTGTTTTCGTGCTGTAATCTCTTAGGCCTATTACGCCAAGCATTTTTGTCACGTATAACGTTAACTGAAATAATTATAAGCTTACTAATCACTTGAGTGACGATACATTGTAGTTGTTGTCATTCTGTAAACAGAAACAAAACAGAAAATATTAGTCTACATTAGACCAATATATTACTCAAAGTGAGGGGGGCAAATCGTCCAAGCTGAAGGAGCGAATCAGCCAGGGGGCGAAACGGCAAAGGGGCGAAAAAGCCATAATTCACACTTTCTGACCGCATACGGTCACAGCATAATCACGAAACACAATCATGTCAATCCACAAACTGTAACTAACTGTATTCGTAAACAAATTTGCATTAGCTATGTGTGCCGTATTCAGTTTCAGAGTGCATTATATACGCATAAAGTCGGTATAAATATACGCAATTGCGCATCAAAAAACAACCTAATTAGCATAATATACCGGAAATTCATTGAATCATATGCCAACATTTAAAACACGACTTTGTCAAAAACTGAGAGGCAGTGCTTTTATGAACGCGTTCTAAAACGTAGCTTGATGAGACAGAGCCGTATAATAACCGTAGAGGACAGGGAAAGTCATTTTTGCGAAATGCAAAACTTCGAATAGGTGTAATTTGCAAAATATCGCATTTTCTCAACCAGTTACCGAGACTAATTTACAAGCTTTAACATGCATTATAACAGCCGATCAAAAAACGTTGAACGGAAATAGACGCACATTAAAATCTTAGACCAAAAATATCCAAGTTTCGTCCAAGACCAAATCGACGTGGTTAAATCCGGTCTTACTTCGGTTTTAGGCCAAACTTTGGTCTAAAGACTTCGGAAACGGTCAGGGTTTCTACGCAATGTATCCGTACTCATTTTAGAACGCTCTCATTGTCTAATGCTTAGGTTGTTGATGATGGCTTCGAAAAGTGAGAGTGGTATAATATTTTATGGGATCACTGTCATTCCTGCTTATGTCGAAGAATTTGTTAATAACGCTTTGAAATTTTCAAAACCAAGGTCCGCATAAGTTGTTTTTGTCTGAAACTCGAAAATGTGATGTGTGGCTTTGGTGATAGGGCGGCGAGAGATTGCCTCCATGCTGTGGGTCAGACTGACTCACGCACCCCTAAACGTGTGATATATTAGCGTTGATTGCAGCGTTCGAAGGCAGCGTTGATGTAGCGTCAATAGCGCATGGAGCAAGTGACACAGCTGCCGGCAACGCATCTCAAGATGTCTATCGAGATTCCCCAGCGTCAACTGCACACCATCTGTGCAGCGCCACGTGATGGCTATAGAAGCTATAGAAGACGGTGAAAGAGACCTTGCGTGCGGTCGCACGCACAGTCCGCTTCGAGTGAAAGTGACAGTGACACTGCTGACTATTACACTATTTCTTTTTTTGAACATTAGCTGTATACAATATCGCCGTATTTCAGTTGCATTTTAATTAATTTATCAAAAGACTTGCTGTATATACAGTGGCGGTTCTAGGCCGGGCCGGGGGGCACAC
>Ga0209367_1007090_pt1 | contig 15461 bp, 11 predicted proteins | sample WorMetLIZISLAND2_FD_187412 | JGI IMG/M metagenome (GOLD analysis project Ga0209367, IMG submission 187412) | Marine gutless worms symbiont microbial communities from Max Planck institute for Marine Microbiology, Germany - Olavius geniculatus... ... | reverse complement strand
TATGCGCCCATAGGCCTTCCATGTAAATATTTGACAGCTGGTAGCAACCTCTAAATATTAACCAATTTCCATGAAATTTTTTACAGAATTTTTTTTCATAAGATGCAACAAAATGAGAGGGTGCCCCATGAAAAAATCCAAACTTCATATTTTCTGAATCACCCTAGCATACAACAGTTCAAAAATTTTTCTGCTTGCTTCGCTCACAGATTTTTTCTACCTCCACTTTTAACTTTGTTTCACTACCCTTGTTTCTAGTGTGATTGCGAGCGATTGAAAACCGACACTGGTATTTTGTGTGAACAAATTAGTCAGGGAAAACGATTCATTTTGTCCTGGAAAGTCAGGGAAAGTGAATTCTGCAGAGCAGTATGAACCATGTGATTTTCTAGTTAGAAACCTACAAGACCCACAGTGCGGCATACTAGGACAGCTGCATAACAGCTGTGTACGTAAAGTATTGTAATGTTGCTGTGACAGGGTAGTTCGGGTCGGCATGAGCACACTGGGGTGGCTGACAGCACATGGGCTACCGGCGGCAGTACATCTGAAGATGTCGACGATTCTTCCACGCAAGATCATCAATGCCATCATCATTAGTGTTCTTATAGCGTGCCTACCTACATGTACTCATCAACTACACATGGCAGTTTTAACCATCTTTTGAGCTGAAAGTTGGCACGACTTTTTGTTAGGTTGATCACTATTTTTCCATATTGAGTATCCATTATGACAAAAAACTGGAAATCCGTGACTTACTGGCCCAACATATTGCAAAGTGAACTATCTATAAATAACAAATGTGTAACAGAATTAGCAGTGATTCCAGCTGTTTGTAATACCAATGTCAAAAAGACAAAAGCCAGTTGTTTATTTATGTATTAAATGTACACATACACATAAGAACTGTCCAACAAGAGTTCATCAGGTGTAAAATGGAATTGCTGAATGCTGTTGTAGAAATTTCATCGAACATAGCATATTTACAGTGACTTTTTCTATGACCTTTGTTATTTTCAATGACTTTCTAGGCCTGGAAAATGTCCTTCCTAAATTCTATGATTTCCCATGATCAGTGGTCACCCTGTATGATAGGTGATCTTTCCATGCCTCTTTTACAGGTAATTCGCCCACGGTTCAGATGGTTGGACAGATGGGGTAGACCCTTGATACAGCCTATCAGGCCGGCTGCGTAATCCCATGCTGCAGACTGTTGCATTGTCTCAGTGATGTTGGCTTTTATGACTAGTATGAAATGTCGTTGGACGTCGACAGACTTCTTTTATACTACTTTTATCACTCATTTGTTAATTCTATGCAGATTAGTGTCGATTGTGCATCTAGTTTGTTTGGATTTGAGGAATTATGGCTTTTTCGCCCCTTTGCCGGTTCGCCCCTGGCTGATTCGCCCCCCCCCCTTGAATATACATGTGATTCATTATTGAGGCTTGTGTTTGTGTTTCAATTTACTGAAAGGCAACAAGTGAGTAACAGACAGACGACGACGGACAACCGTTCTAATAGCTCGACCGTTACTTAAGTACGGTCGACTAAAAACACGCATTACCTCACCACTGTCACCAGTTGGTGGTATGTCTGCAAGCCGCATCACAGAACCCACTCCGATCACGCTAAGTGTGTTTGAATTCACAGCGCTCTATACGTCAACGTCAAGCTTCCTTTGAAATGAATTTTTACCGGTATACTTAGGTTTAGGCCTAATAACCGCTTGAAGAACGCGTAGATCTATAGAGAGCATTAGACATCATTGCAAACATTCTAAGGAGAGAAAGCGTACTAAAACTTTGTAGTGTACATGTAAGATAAATAAGTGTATATGCCTAATGATTTTATTTCAGAATTGAACAAAGCATTAAACATTTACACAATCGTTTATTCTCATCATTGTGCATAAACTGTGAACCTAAAAACAATTATTTCGTATAAACCTCGATGTCGAATTACTGGTATTCAACGGGGGCGAAACGTCCAAGGTAAGGGGACGAAAGAGCCAGGGGGCGAACAAGCCAGAGGACGAACCGGCAAAGGGGCGAAAAAGCCAGACACCGGATTTGAGTTTGTGGGCTTGTATTTAGTGCAGTCCATTAGCTGTAACTGTTTTTAGATTAACTTTCTTGTGATTTGGAATAAGAGCAACATTGGCTGCATTGTGAAAGTGTGTATGAGTGAAATAAATGCATGTATTTTTTTGTAGTGGCATTTGTAGTCATTGATTACTACCACTACTGAAGCCAAGCAATAAATGAAGTCTGTGTTGTTGAAACAGTTAATCTTTGTCAGCTGGATTGCCAAGAAAGTTACTAACGTATTTTGATGGAATTCTACATAAGGGTTGAGCAAGGCCCAAGGAAGAAGTAAGTAGGCCTAATTTGATTCTGGTGGCTAGGTTTCTTTTGTGGATTCTGGGTCATTATCTGTTAATCATAAGGCCTAAAACTTTGTGCTTTCGATTGCCAACCATCCCAAAAAACTTGTCCCTAAAATTTTTATTGCACCATGCAAAATTGTTGCAGCTTATAGTTTGCTTTATAAGTTTTACTGACAAACTGTTTGCATTTAGTCAGTTATGCTGCAGTATCTTTACTTAATTTCTCGTGGGCACTATCTAGTGTGTCGGTTTGTTTTTTTAGGAGTTATGGTAAGATATTACACAATACGTCATGAAATAAAACTAAATTTTTCTGCCTCCGTTCCCTACTTTTCGCCAGCTGCAAACGGAAACACAAGAATTTTTTTAGGCCTTTGGTGATAGCAGCTGTCTCTGCCTAGTGGCAAAACATTCCTGGTGAAATGCTTTAGAAATCTGACCCTTACTGGTTAAGTTGTTATAGTACTAGGTGCCTTCAATGCTTAGATGCTGCTGTAGCCAACAAAGGGTCATCCGTTAAGTCAAAACTTTGGTCCATCAATTCCCAAATGCTAATTTTTGGACCCTGCCTAAACAGGACTAGAAAAGAACGATGGTTAAGCCGTAGTACTAGCAGTAATGACAAAATGTACCAGCTGAGGATAGCATTACACACGTGCAAAATGTTGAATCTCACAAAGCTGTGGCTTGTTTGTTTTGAAAAAGCATTTTTAGTTCTGTTTGTGTGTGAAATATCTACAGGGTGGCCCATATTTAGAAATGCCAGCAGTAAGTTTTCAAAATCATGGCAACGGTGGAAAATTTATGACCAATTTCACACTGTTAATTTGCAGCTAATCGGTGAAAACAATCATATAATCCTAAATCGTGTTCTGTAAAGAATATATTTTGTCATATTTACAATATCAAAACACCATGAGCATTGTAAACAGAATTTCCCACCAATGATAGCAAACATTTTGCAAATTTGCTGCCGAGATACATTATTTCAGTTTGGACCACCCTGTATTTCAAATACCAACTAAACGTCTGGAATGAATGCAGTGTCATGCAATGGAGTGAATGACACCCAAGCAGACCCATGTATAAAACGCTCTCTTCGCCTTTTGTTTTCATGCATACAACTGTATCATCAGTTCTCTATCACACGCCGATAGATATAAATGTAAAAAAAATTACACAGGGTTGGTGGCCGGTAGCACAACAGGCTCACACACATGCAGGCAGTCAGGAAATGTGTTAAACACACCACACTAATATACTGTGTTTCATAAAAGGACCCCTTTTTGTTTTTTTCATAATTCACTCAAATGATGATCAAATTACACAAAATTTGTATAGTTGTGGCTGAAAAAATACTAATTCAAAATTTTGCAACAAAATATGGCAGCTGATTAAATATTCTTTGCTAGTTGTGACGTAACATTGACATCATAATGTGTCACGGGTACAAACTGGATAGTCTCAACTGGTGCTGTCAGTTGCTACCCTGCTTCAATGGTGAACTTAATCTGGTTTGCTAATGAAAAATGTTTATTGTGTCAGCACTAAGCAACATGGGTACATGAAATCAGGTGTCTTGCGATCCAAAAACGCAACCATTTTGCAAGCTCGGTGTGCTAGTGCATTGTCTTGCTCGAACTCGTAAAAGTCCAACTATCCCCACAGACACGTAAATGCCATCGCTTTGCATGTTTTTGTGGCTGCAACTGTAAAACTTTAAAAATTTGTCATCAGCGAACCAAATATTTCACCATCGGAGCAGAGTAGCAACTGTTGAGACTATCCAGTTTGTACGCGTGACACATTATGATGTCAGTGTTATGTCACAACTAACGTTCTTTAAAGGCACTTTCAAAGTGAGTTCAGTTCAGTTAATTTGATTTCATTTCTGTCGCTTTGAACACACCTTAACCATTTAGGTTTTCTACGCCTCTTTGTTCTAGCGCTGGAGCATGTGTCACTGAACAGACGACCACAGCTTAACGTGCTTCATTCATCAGTCGAACTTGCATCCAAATGCAACTAAGCATACGAAGTGCAGCATAATAAGCTTACACTGTTGAACAGTCAACTAATTATTAGTTATCAGTCGGTGGAAACAGACCTTCGCAGTCTTTTAACACCATTACAAGATGACACAATAACTAGCACAAACATGCAACAGTGGCTTCAAAAACTTACAGTTGTAACCGCTGAAGATCTGAAATTAGCATGCATACTATGCAGACAGACTTTATCGCTGAAACACACGATAAACTATGCTCGACTAAATTACTGCACTTTGTTGATGCAGCTGCATGACTTCAGAGACAAATTTGGTCCAAAGACTCTGATTTAAGACTGAAAATTGCAGTTTTTCTCATCGGCTCTGTTTCTTGAGATTTTGATCAGTCTCAGGCTTGCATTCTTGGTTTCAGATGGAAGTCTGCCATTCTGTAGCTGTCAGCTGATCTGTCGGCATTCTAGTTTTAATGCCGAAGCTTTCTGGTTGAACTGCTAAATGGTTCTACTAGTCTGAATCAGTCTAACGAAGGTACTGTACTGATCTGGATCGTCAATCTTAGACTCGATGGTCAAGAGACTGGTCTAGTTCGGTTTGCATCACTGACCCAGCTAGCAGTGACAAAGTAACAGAGGTGCAACAACGTCATGTTACAGCAGAGGTACTGAAACGCCCGGTAATCTGGAAAAAACCAGAACTATGCCCGGTCAAACGATATGAAATTGACATCTAGCATTGACATTGACAGATTCTATGCCACTGACTGGTGATTGTAACTTGTGACGCTGACGAGAAAATATCATGCAGCTAATGTGTCAGAAATCACAAAAAGCTGGCAAACATCGACGCAACGGCAAGGTACTGCTAAGCAGTGAGTTGGTGTAATTATTGCTACAAATCACACTCGCTGTTAACACCTGAAAAACAAAGTTTTACAATCAATTTAAGAAATATAAAACGCTGGCTACACAACAAAGTATAAATGCCCATCGACAACGCATGTGCAAAGCTCTCACAGAAGAAACTGCAAATAACCACATTGTTAACAGGGCTGAAAAAATGGTTTAAAGCCTAAAATTCTGAATTGATGTGCAATTTATCATACAAATTATACTTAACTGTACATTTTAATCATGATTTTCAAGTCTTGATGTCACATCGTCCAGACAACAAAAACGTGATAGTGACTTAGAATGTGTCCGGTCTTATTTTTACACTAAAAAGTAATTAAGAACAGCTCAGAAACCTAAGTTTTTCCAGCCCTGCTCTGTGGTCAAGCGCATTTGATTATTTTGCTACCTCTGCCGAAGAAAGTGATAATGTTTTACTTCCATTTGCCTACTGCAAGATTACTCAAGTTATGAACAGGTTTCAGTGAACTTCTGGAGAGCATAGAGAAAGGAACAGCCAATCAACCAAACATTACACACAAAACTTAGTATTTTCACAGATATAAACAGACAACCTGAAAAAAGCATCCTATTTCACACACATAACTTATACACGAATCAATCTGGAATTTTTAGTGGCCTACGTATTCTACAGCTAAAAGAACATAGAACAAACTAGAAGGCGCTCGTAAGAGTGCATATCTCTGCCAAGTGAAGTGATTTAAACATTACTACTACTACTAATGTTCACTATGCTCACCTTGGCGGAGATAATTACAAACTCGCACTCATCACTGTAATGCCAAGCAACATTTACAGATAAAAAGCTACACAAATTCAACCAAAATTCAACCAATTTGCTTGTCATGACAGCATCTTGCGGCAAACAAGAATCATTCACAGGAAGGCAACAGCAGTTACCAAAACATCAACATTTAAAAAATAAAACCTCTCGTTATTTCCTTTTTGAAGTTTTTAAAAGTTTTTTTTGATCTCTGGCTCCTATCGGTTTTGTAACCTGTCTGTTTCTTGCTCTGTTTCTCTTTTTCCACTTTCATGCCAGTTTTTCAGTGCAAATCATCTGTCGTATCACATTATATTGCAATTAATGAACTCATACAGCTTACACAACCATACATCCCATGAGCACCCACGGCTCCAGTACCAGCTCAACTGTAGCAGGTTCTAGCAAGCATGACATGAAGCAGTAGAGATACTGCACTACAGCTGCGACACAAAACCACACTAGTACTCAGCAGCATCATGTGTTAAAAACAGACAGGGCAAGAAGTTCCATATTCGTACTTCCAATAGAGGAAATTACGGATGCTCAAAATCTCAATGCTGACCCTCAATTTTGGCAAAATGGGGGCTTTCTGGCATTTTTCGACTGACTTTGCAATAAGAAGAAAAACTTTGGAAAATTTTCCGAACACCCAAAATTTAAGGAACAACTGCCTCCTGCCACAACGTACTACTAGACACGGATGCAACCAGGGAAGTAATAAGGGCACTAAAACAGAGCATACAAGATGCACAGGTGCAGAATATGGGATAAGAATACTAGGTAAACAAATAACAGCCAGAAAAAAACACTGCTCAGGTGCGACGGTACTCAGTTATTAGGTAGCTAATGTCACCAGCAACATGTTTTTATTCCTCAGTTTCTGTGTTTTCTGTTGTGTCGACTTCAGCAGTACAGAATGAATATTACAGCAATGAACAAGCGGCAACAAGTGAACAGAGAAAACTAAGAAGAAACTTTCGTTGTATCTACTTCAAGTCACAACACTCCCAGTAATATTATAAACTTACTGTACACCAAGTTACATGTACTAATGTTTACTATTTTACTACTGATAAGACAACACAAACTAAACTAGTTACTAACTAGTTTTTTTACGAAAGAAAAACGAAACTGCATAACCAACTAGAAAGCAGTCAGAGCCCGCACACCTCTGCCAAGGCAATGTTGTTCGCTAGGTGGCAGCACCATCTTCGGTTTTGCAGCAGTTTCCCTTATGCCCCATTGAAAGCAATGGTAACGAAAATTCCAAAGTGATCCAGAATCCAGGATTCCTTCCAGATCACCCCCAAAATTGAATGACTGGTAGTTTGTGCCATTCCCGACATACCCTGAAAATTTCAGAAAGATCCATCCAAAACTTTTTGAGTTATCTTGGTAACACACAGACAGACAGACAAAGTCTGGCAAAAGCATTACCTCCTTAGCAGAGGTAAAAATCTAACTTGGCTGTATCAATGTCTAGCACTATCCAACATTTTCAAGAAAAAACATGGAAAAATGCCTAAACAAATTATATTCAAATTTGCAAACTTTCTGTCTACTGTGTGTATAACTGTCAAATGCTTCAATTTAAAGACCGACACTGTATAATGAACCACAATCAACACAGTTTCACCAGTTTCATCATTGAATCGGAAACAGTTTTTTTACTTTTGGACTAGTACTTCACGCTTTTAACACAGTCGTTGGCCACAGCACCTAATAAAGATGCTTCAGTCAGACTGTGTGACATGCACGGTTTTCCACATGCTCAACACCAGGCTTTTGCTCATTAAACTATTTTAAATTTTTTTCCAAATAAAATAAACTGTTAAGAATCACCTAATAAGAGCCAGAAGTCCAATCTTTCACTACAGCTTTCCAACATTGTTTCATGCAGAATAAGAAAACCATCTCTTGATTCAAATGCATTTCATTAAAAAACACTTTTCTGATGTTTTCCGACTATAAATCTTACGGACTGCAATACTCACACATTCTTATTTTTTTCTGCACTAAATTATTCAGTCCATTAATAAAACAATTTCTTTCTATAAGCCACTAGTTGTGTGCATAATGACTATTTCAGTTTTGGCTCATTTCTTGCAAAAGCCTCGGTTCAAGCTTTGTTCAAAAATGAAAAATCTGCCTGCCGAAACAATATAAACAATACTGCGCAACATTTATGCAAATCTTGCTTGCGCAACATATTTTAACATCCTAAACATCTGACGAAGAAAAAGCACAGTTAGATGTAAAATAAATGTGCTATATCAGCATGAATTTATGGTCAACTCCATTGATTTTCTCAAAAAAAAAACGAATGACTTTTAGCCTTTCTCACACATCTGCATTAAAGCAACTGGTTTCGTTTACAGGCTGAAGCTGCAATACAAATAATAACTCTTGAGATCAGAAATCCGTAGTCATAAACTGCACAAGCTGCAGAAACTGCAGTCATGTCACCATGGTAACACAATACACGCTGAAGTAAATGACAATACTAACATATAAACATTACTATAACGAAGAAAATAACAAATGCAAAAAGTAAACGGATGGCAATGTTAGCTACAACAGTGACAAAAGCAATCTAGTATCCCAGTAGCATATGAACAATAAATCCATTATATTACACAAATATACAGGAAAAAAATTTACTTTGGCAACTTGCACTGCTCTTTTACTTCCTTCCTTTTACTTTGAATACAGCTTGGTGGCCCAGCTTGGTAATTACTTACCACAAGTTTATTTTATCATATACTTCATCCTCCTATCTATCACTATGGTGTTTGCAACGTTATAACTGATCACAATTTCACTCAAGTCAAGCATCATGACTGAAACACACCTCACGTCTACTCGTCACATCCACATTCCGTGCAGAACACTGTTTGTCGATCAGCAATAAAAAAAGCACATTTGATCACGGTGTAGACCAGGGTGTAGAGTGTAATATGCCTCATTACAGAATTGTACATTGATACATTCTAGACCATGTAGAATGCATTCCACTATATTCTGCTTCATCAAGGTGATTGTATTTCAAACTTCAAAGATATTTAATCAAAGAAATGCATTCAGGTAACTGGTAAAAATACTTATTTCCCTGTAATGATGTCCGTAACATCAACTCGGATAATTTAGTAAAGTTGCATTTAAATGTCAAAGCCAGACGATGAAGTCAAAAGAAGTGAAAGAAGTCATTAAAAATTAAACGAAACTTTATTGTGTGATTGTAGTACACTAAACTTAACGGCAAATGAATGAAAATTTTCAATAAACTTAAACAACAATGATGACGATGGGATATAAAGGCACACTATAATGTTCTCCTGAGATACACATACAATACCTATCACATATCCTTTCACTTCTATTCCTTGTAATTTTTTTTGCACTAAACTGGCTTCACAAACATGACACAATCCGGTTCTATGCAATCATAAATATACAGCATTATTAAATAATAAACACATATCATTTCAAATTGATTTGTAGCCATTTTCCATTTTTCTTCAGCACAGCAGTTACTACTAGTCGGCAACCTGCTCAGCATTCTGTGGCAAGTTAACTGAGAATACAATGGCTGTGAACAGCATTCCAGGCAGTCAACGAGAAACAGAAGATACACGTGTAACTGGGTATGAAAAAACAACTGGGAGAGGATTTTACATGTGACTTGAGAATGGATTCCCTGCAACTACACGACTGCACTGAATAGAAATACACATCAATACAGAGACAGGTAAATGAGCTGCTAAGAGATTTCCTACTTCTGTGATGGCAGAATACTGACACCGTTAAAGATGCACAGTTTGTCAACTCAGTGTTACATATCAACCACACGGCAGTCAGCACTTAAGATTAGTCACAGACTAACAGTCTAACAATTAGCTTCAAGCCACTAATGGTACGGCGGCGCCATGCTATAATGCTGCACTAATAAAAACCCTGACAAAGCAGGATGAGCGTTACTCGACTATATTCCGACACAGCGCTAAAACAAAGACAGCTTTATGCTGCACTGCGACGAGATGAAAACAGCACAGATACGTATCAATGCAAAGAATGCAATAAATACAAAAAAGCAACACAGATGTAATATTAACGATAAAACCACTTTCTATTAACATAATACACCGTGGGGATAAACATGCCATTTACTTTTGTCCACATCTTCTCCAATTATTGACCGATTTTCAAAATTCTTTCAATGGCACACTCTGCTGACAATGTGCAATAATTGATTGTCGCACACCGGCACTATGACAGTACTCTTACAGTGATGACACGCTGGCCAGTTTCAGGCGCCTGTTTCTGGTACCACTCAACCGCTGCAGATAAAGACATGGTTACTATTGACAGCCTATAGAAAGTCACTAACGCCCTATCTCATGGTACCAGCTCCGACCCGCTACAATTCACCATTTATCGGTTTTTCAAACGACCTCCGTATCTCTGTCTGTTTGAACGATTGTGTGACATTTATTGTCGGTACATGCCCCGGTTCAGCCGCTTTTTGTCTGATATATGTTAGGCAATTTGTCTGTCTGTCCACATCATAGAAATGTAGCGCGGGTGTATGGCCTATAAATGAATGACTAAAATAGGCCTACACACTTTCCTGCAAGTTTCCATATCTGGATCCAAGACATCGAGAGCCACAGCAGGGCCCAGGAAAACTCTCGCAGGGACCCTCTGTAGAGAAAATTTTACTTTTTCTTTTAAAAATGGCACATTCTGGTAAACTTTATATATTTGAGTGACAGCAGTGCCCACAAATGCAGCGGGGCATCACCCTCTCTGTGTATCCGACATAGTGCAAAAAAACCAATAAACCGGCCAAAAATTGGCGTGACTGATGTGCATGCAGCTTCTCATTTATTGCCTTGGTTGTTGTAATAGCATATGGGTGTGACACTTTGGAACCGAGATATGCGAATGCGTCCGCGGAAGAAACGCACATCTGCAAGCATTTTGCAGACGTGGTCGCTCTCTGACAAAAACCAATTTCTATACCGGAACGTTTCTACTCTCTAGTAACGATTATACTACAAATTTCCACTTGCATTTGCAGTTTTTGCACATGCCACACCGGTTAAAACTGGATTTGTGGTACAGTCAAATTTTAACATTATCACTGTTGCTGGCAGTGCAGACGCAGAATTCCAGGATCAAAACATCTCTGCTTTGGAAGTTTTACGGTATCACGCTGCATGCTGAATCGATTTTATCACTGCCCCGTTGATTTCATCTGCGAGCTTCAATTCCATTAGGCTGTTTTATTTATTTGGTCTATGTATACGGCCATCCTAACAAGCCACATTACGGATGTTGCCTGTCCATCCGTCTTTGACAGATACTGACGTGCTACAGCTATGCCGTAGGCATGTTTCACACAGTTGTTGACCGTCATTGTCTGTCGTTGTCAGTAGGGCTGTACGAAAATCACGATGCAAAAGTGAAAAAATCACGGCATACTTTTAGAAAAGTCGCAAAATTCACGGCGAATTCACGGTGCCAATTCACGGTCATATATAGCGTTAAAAAACGTCTCATTGACAAACATTTTTGTTCTCTGCCTAGTCAACAATCAGTCATGTATCGTCGTCTCACAAAATGACTAACATTAATCATTTTTAGTAACTTTCAGGAACAGTTTTATTAACTATATGCAGTTATACACACAGCAGTGAACGACTGCAAATGATTATCATAATGATCAACGAGGTCATATTAAAGTCAACTTTCAATGTTTAACTATCGAATTTTACGGATTTTGACACAAAAGTGCAACCCGTGCAAAAAGTTCACGGCAAATCATGGCAAACGCTAAAATTCACGGCAAGCGTCAAAATTCATGGCTTCCGTGAATTCGTGATTTTCGTCTAGCCCTAGTTGTCGGTAATGGATGTATTTTGGCTAAATGTTAAGTTGTAATAACCATCGCAACCTGCGTAAAGCACGACAGTCTCTAGGCTAATAGTTTGTGTGATTAATATATATCCCACCACACCATAAATGCATCTCATCATTATAGATGTATATTTCATTTATATTTCACAAGGTAGTGTAAAAACACATTTACAGGGTGGAAAGATATATAATAATCTTATCACTGCAAAATGTCTGCAGAGTGTGCCAGTAAAAGAATTTCGAAAATCAGTCAATAACTGGCAAAGTTAGTGACAAAAAAGTGGCACATGTTTATGGCCCACCCTGTACAAAGTATACAATACAATGGCCTACCTGCATTCAGCATTATGGCGGATGACAAAAAAGTGGTATGATTCAGCAGGCCTGTCTGTGAATAACACAATTAACGACAATTCTCAGAACACAATATTAGCTCCTATTAGCTATTAGCTACTCTAACTGCTTGGGCCCAATTTACAAAACTTCCTAAGAGTTTTTTTAGAATTTTCCTCTGAAGTTTTTAGTCCATAATGATTTTCTACACTTTTTCATAAATTCAACTTTTCTTACCATTTTTTTTGCAAATCACGTTTGTTAAACATGTCTGCAAATCTAATATTTCATAAGCTTTCGGAAAGTTTTATGTATAAGTTCTGTAAATAAAGCCCCTCTATATGCAATCAATATCTCCAATCAAAGTATGACTATTCGGGTTTGTGGACTGCACATGCACAGACGGTGGTCAAAAGTGACTCTAGAGCCTCATTCTCATTCTCCGTAGCCTCGTTCTCAACCCTGCTATCGGTGCTCCAGCCGCTAGGAAGCTGGTAGCCATTGAGAGTGCGTAGTGAAGGGGCACCAATGCTGAGAACGTGCAGTAGACAGGGGAGTGGGTGTGGCGCCGAGTCACTTGACAGAGGTCCACTCATTGGCTGTCGACTGACGACGATCGAGCGCAGTCGCGGCAGTGAGACGTCACCGAGACACAAGCCGCGACACTGTGACACATCGAGGTGTTCCAGCGTCAGTGAACAGATCGTGTATGATTGCAGACCGTTACCACTCGGCGACCAGATCTCTAAGCACAGAGTCCGCAGCACCGGCGCCGAAGACACGACCTGCTCCACGAAGCACGGGTCAACGCTCTGCATCCAGAAGTACTGGTGCAGAGTCAGCGACTCCAACTGACGTAAGCGCGACAACGTCCGCACCGAACGCTCCGACCAGTCAAATGGCAGCGTCAGACGCCGAATGTTGGGCGCAAACGTGACGAGCATTTCAAAGAACTTGACAAAGAGACGCTGGCGATGTCGATGTTGATAGACAAGATCGTAGTAGTCACCTGTAGACCACGTCGCATTGCAGCCTAGACTAAAGGCAACCGGCTTCATGGGCGTCTCCTTCCAGTTCAGGTCAACATCCACGAGATCTTGACACCGTGCTGCGTGCACAAGACCCTGACACACGTGCAGACACCAAACGTGTACATTGTACACGAAATAAAACCACAAGAGACACGTTGATTGAATGTACATTAAACTGAATTCTGAGAGGCAAATAAAAATTAATGTAAATAAACAAAACTCTGACACACGTGCAGATACTAAATAGTGCAATAAATTAAATGATACACGAAACAGAAATGCATCGAGCATGTGTTGCAACATAATGACACGCTCAGAGATGTTACTGATGAGACAAGACTGTTGGGAAGCGGTTTAAAAAGACAATGCTACTAATACAAAATACTGATTGCCGAAAGAAGCTGCTCATGTTAACAAATGAAGCAAAAGCAAAGTAAACAACACTTTGGAGAAAAAAGTCTTAATCTTAATCCTGCTATAGGTCTAGAACACCCAAAACTAAAAGAACGATATAAAAGAACATATCAAAAATTGCTCAAATAAAACAATTAGTAATCAAACAGGCAGTTAAACCATTAATGAAATAAATTCACCAACAAGCAAAGCATTCTAATTCAGTATTTAAAGAAAGATTACATTCAGCTGTAGAATACTGTAATACCACTATTAGTATCAGAAAATACATTTATAGCTCTGAAATATTCTAACTAATGCCCACTAATCACATAAAATTGACAACAACAAACAATACAAGACTTCTTAAGAAAAACCAAAGCATGGTAAGAAACAGAATGCAGCTAAACCAAAAACACTATGATAACTAGTACAAGCAGACACTAATACCTGACTGTATGAGATATAATGCAAGAACTTTTACTACGCAGTTCATACATTCAATCACATGATGCACAGTGTGCCATACATTTCACACAGAAAAATCCAGTGTCAGTAACAACGAATGACAAGCAATGGATTGCACATATACTGAAGTCAAAGTTGCCAAGTGGTAAAACTGCCAAATCCAAAATGTTTTATATGCGAACACTTAGAAATAAACAGATAACATACCTGCAAGTGCTCTAACCATCCATCTCGATGATGTCCGATGTCAAAAGATACACGAAGCTGGTGGATTTTTGGCCGAATGGAAAACAGGAAGCGGAAGAAAGACTTCATGCGTGTTCGATATGCAGCGTAGCAAAGTGGTGTGCAGTCGCGGTCGGTTTTAGCACAACGCTGACAAAATGCAAACGACAGAAAATCAACGTTCGTCCACAACTCCGGCATACGCATCAATGCACACCAGTCCTTGCAGACACATGCCGCCTGACCACGTTCTGTCATAGTCAGCATTGAAAACACCTTCAGACGACAGTCCACTGGTAGGCTCTGGAACGGAAACGTTTCGGGGCGACGACGCAGCATTTCGAGGCCACGTGCCTTCCACATGGCAAGGTCAGCACAGTCGGCATGGTGTAGGGCACGGTAGCGCTCAATGTAGTTGGTCGACATTGTCCGGTAACGATCACCACCAGCACCGGAGAGAACTTTTAGCTGTTGACGCTCCCAGCCAGACCGTGGAGTGACGCCCGTCTCCGCAGTTGATCCATTCCACTGATCCGCGGAATACTGCAAATCCACGGACACCGACAGCGAGCGGAATCGACGTCCAGCTGCACGCCTGCATGACGTCCAGCCATCATCATCCTCACCGCTTGACGTCTCGTCGTCCTTGGACTGAGTCGATGCATTGGCGGTCGTACTCCCGGTCATCACGACAAGCATAACAAACATCAAGAGCACACTTGCCAGCAGCACACTGCCAGCAAACACTGGCTATATCTCTACCTCGAACTCGATGCCCCCTGCACCTGCTGGGTTCTTGTAACTTTCACCTCCATCTGACCAGCCACCATCTCTTGCTATCATCACAACCTGCTACACACATCAAACATAAAAATAAATATCAAGAAATACACATAAATTGAATCTTCTAAAAGTTGTTCTTAACATATTGGTAATACAAAAAAGCAAGCAGTCTCTATGCAATGCCTTTATTATAGTTTACCATATAACTTCTAATAATAGCCGAGTCTCCATTAAATGC
>Ga0209367_1007088_pt1 | contig 15462 bp, 9 predicted proteins | sample WorMetLIZISLAND2_FD_187412 | JGI IMG/M metagenome (GOLD analysis project Ga0209367, IMG submission 187412) | Marine gutless worms symbiont microbial communities from Max Planck institute for Marine Microbiology, Germany - Olavius geniculatus... ... | reverse complement strand
GAATGGAGAAAGCGTCTCCTTGCATGTGTTTGCATAGTGGGACAACACCTCGAGCAATTTTAGTGCAGGCAGTTAAGAATAGACAACTGGATGAAATGTCAGCCAAAGTGTCAGAAATGTGAATAAAATGTGTTTTTACGCGTTATGTTAATTAAGCAATCATATCACACTGGAAAAAAGTGATATTTCGCTGGTTGTGTTTTCCCCAAATAGTGCAGAAACAAACGTTGGGTAAGGTGGGAAACTGAACAATCATTTGATGGCAAGTTTTGTCAGGAATATTCTTACCAAAAATTATCAAAATCTGGTAATTGGTTTTCAAGTTACAGTCAAAAATGTCGGAGATGCTTTTCTGAGACACAGTGTAGATACGTATATCACTCCAGACACTAGTGAGAGATAGGAAAACTAAGCAGGTCATGTAATAAACTTCGTTGTATACTTGCACAATACTCTTGACATGTTGTGAAATGTATTCTTTAAAGACTGAAAATTTTTAAGCGATATTTCGTTTGCATAACTTTGTGAAATTTTGGGATAATTGAATCCAAACTGCTATAGTCTGGCGTAAATTTAAACGCAAAATATACACGTAGAATATTGCTAAAAAATTATCAGTATTTGAAAAATAAATTTTAGAACACGTCAGAGGGGTAGAATAAACTTTTGTAACTCATAGTGTATAAATATGCCATAAAGTAAGCTGTAAAGTAGTCCCATACAGTGGCGGATTCAAGGGAGGGGATGAGGGAGGCCGCCCCCCTATCGACCAGTTGCATCTAAAACATATGAAAATTTTGCACCAAAATGCGTTATTTTTGCATCGAATTTTCCAAAAATTTTCCCCAGACCCCACTCCTATTTTCAGTTTTTGGATCCGCCACTGGTCCCATATGTAACTGACCTTGAGCGTAAGCGAATCTGCAACACATAGAAAAGCAGACGACAGCGACGACGTTAACGACGGCTCTGAGAGCAGACGCCATATTGAAAAGTCGGAATTCAAATCAACGGCCTGGCTGTACAAGTAGGCCTATCTATTCTATTTATTTGTAGACTGATTAATTCTGACGACGTTATTGGCAATACCTATTAGCAACCGAGACTTATAGGCGCCCTATTGTTGAAGGCTGGGGCGGTTTATGGTGGCAGTTACAGGCCTCTATCACAAGAGCATTATGATTCGTCAGTAGGCCTACTGCGCTGCTGTTGCTGCTATGCTATGCAGCGGCTTCGCAGGTTAGGCCTATATAAATGTTTAAAATATTTTGGTGAAAAACTTCAGTCGACCGTTACGTTTCCGTGGACATCATTCTCAACTTTCGAGTTGTGTTTATCATAAACAGACTTCTCAAGTGTTTTTTGTCGAATATTGTCGTTTGAGTTTGTGTAGCGTTGGGCGTTTATTTTCTGCGTCTTTATGTTAAGCCTACGTTGGTTTTACGCAACAAAAGATATGTTTACTTACTTACGTTTGTTCTTTTTTCGTTAATTGTTTGCTTGCTTCGATCACTGGTTGATTTTTTGTGATTTATCGTATTCGTATTGTTAGAAAAGTTTGCATATTTTCATCGAATTTAGCCTCTCGCTCCGAATTACAAAATGGTTAATGCAAGTCGGTAAGCAGCCTAAATAGAAGGAACAGTATCAAAGTGTTTCAGCTTGCATCTAACGGTTAACTCTTAAGAACTTAGTAGTAATGAATCACGCCCAAGATGTTCGCGCGGCGAACTATCCCACCTAACCTTAATTATGTACACGCACTACCTGGTGAAAGCGCATGCCTGTGACGTGAAAGTCAGTCGTGACGTAATTAATGGCAGTGTCACGTGACTCGCAATAGCAGCTGTTATTGGTTGACAGAAAGTCTAACAAGATAGCCAGACAGATAGAAGCTCACGCAAAAAACGTAGACCTATACGCACTCTCCACTTCTGGTGGTATACACGAAATTTAGCATGATAAAATTTGAGTACTTTCACATTAAAGGCGGGTAGAAAGAGACACAAATTAAATAAAATGAAGTAAAATTTATGGTGACAACATTTTACATTGGCTTAGTAAAATAGTATATTTTGTGTTTAAAGCAAATGTAGTTCATTTTATTTCAGTTTGTTACATTTCATTTAATTTTATTTCAGTGTAGTTTATTTCTGTTGCCTTAAACACGGTTTCAGGTTTACTTAATCATTTTCTGATTGATCCAGAAGATTTCCAAATACAGTGAAGCCATAGGGCTAACCGGACTCAGTCCATGAAAAAGCTCATCTTCCTTTTCCTCAGTTTTCGCAATTTATTCTTGAACTCGTTCACACTTTCGCAGTCATGTGCAATAAAATAGACTAGAACGAGACAAAACAACTGCAAAACACAATTCCATATTTTTTACTGTTATAAGCTTGAAATAAATCCAAATAATAACCCAAATCGCTTTTGTTGATTTATCATGCGGCCGTCAGACCGTTTTACGGGTATTGCATGGATGTAAAACGTTTTTTACGTTTTTTTTTATTCTTGCCACGTTTTTACGTTTTTTAACGTTTTTTATTTTGCTCAACGTTTTTTATTTTTTTTAAAAAACGTGCATTGAAAATCCCATTAAAGGCTTTGTGAAGCACTTTGGGACCACAGAAATAAATTAATAGATCATAGTAATGTAGTTTACTTAGTTAGTCTAAATATACTAAATAAAAAGTTTTGTTAATCAATATATTTAGTTAGTTTAATGTTATGGTCTTATGACATCACAGCTGCATTGAAATTAAATGTAGTTCTCTCTATCTGAACTATAATTCCGGGTATACTGCACTTACAACATTAGGCATTAAACAAGAAGCTGAACAAATTATGGCCAACGTTTTTTATTCAACGTTTTTAAACGTTTTTTATTTTTGCCACGTTTTTTTTACGTTTTTTAACGTTTTTTTATTTTTCTTGGAACGTTTTTTACATCTATGGAGTATTGCTGGTCTGACAGTCAGTCAGTCTCATACAGGCTCTTGATTCAAAAGCAAAAACAATGCGTCGTAAAACATGCAAATCCATGCGATAAAAAGTTAAAAAAAACACTTCTTTCGCGCGTTTTTAGTGCCACGTTTTTTCTCTCAGTACACGAAGGTTGACAAAAAACGTTTCCGGTTGTTGCAGTTTGTGTTTTTGTTTCATTCCATCGCACATCTGCAAGCACTTTTTGCACAATGCAGCTCGACGAAGAACGTTCTGCGTCTTGTTTTATATATTTACGAAATCGCGTACGGTAAACGACATTTATCGTAATTTATTATTTAAAAAAGTATGCGAATTTCGCCGAAATAACTTAATACTAAATTTATTCACATGTTTATCAGTTAGCTGCCAGATAAAAAAAATATACCTAGACGTCTAAGCGCAGTTAATACTGTCTGTCACTTTATCGTTGAAAATGAAAGGTTTGCTCATAATAGTGTTTGCCAGCGGGACGTCTTGGTTACAAGTTCTCTTTCGCCAGCGCAAGCATTTGTCACGTAGAGATGCTTATAACAGTTGCACTTATACTCACTTATCGTATAATGGCGTAGTCTTTAATTATGTTGGCGATATTTTTGGCTTGTTATACGAATAAACAGTGGTTTTGCTGACGAGTAAGCCCAGGCTATTTATGTAAGGAAAGAGGTAAACAAAACATACTGCTGCTGCTGCTGCTGAGGACGATGATGAAGATGATAATGGTGAAAACTGCAAAGAGGCAGAAGACGGATTAGAGTCGTGACGAGAAGCACTTTACAACGTAGCAATGGGAGGTGACAGCTGATTGGCACGGGCTAATGATGACGTATTAGCTGTTTTTATGTGGCTGCAACGTCGAGTAGTCTACTCGCCATGTCTATATGTGAACGTCAGACAACACATCAGCGAACGTACAGCTTTATACGTCGTGTTCCAAAAACTAAGCTATTGCATATTGTTTATCATATCCGTGCTAAACTAAGACCATTTTTTGGAATTCTTTTATTGATAGTTTCCGGAGACAATTTGCCCCAGAACTGTCATTAAACGATCATTAAGTCATTAAGTTTTTTTGGAACAGAGTGTACGTACATCCTGAGTCAAACCGCCGGCGGCCGATTCAGTTACTGTACACATAAATTCATCGAAAGCAGACTTTCAAGAAAGTTCTTTTCCTAGCACTTCCAAATATTAGCAGTAATAAGGTAGGCCTGCAGATTGGTTCGTTTTGTGATCGACCTTACTTCATAATAAATAGGCCTAAGCGTTTATTTACAACCACACACATATAGGCCTGCGTGTATAATCATCTACAAAGATAGAAGCTTCTTCTGCTAATTTTAGCTCGCAGCTGCTGGAGCTCCCTTCGTGCAGAAATATCCAACAACGCCAGCTTTAAATCCGGTTTAGCACCACGGCTATAGTCCTGCGACTGACAGACGATGGCTGTGACATCTAACAGGATCAAATCAGGATCAGTCGGCAGGGCCCCGAACTAAGGCATCGCGCCGTTGCCGGGGCTGCAAATTTTGCGGATGTGAGTGGCCAAAAGGACGAAAAAACTTGTAGGAATGTCGCAACTCATAAGGTTTAAACGATATAGTCTTTTTATGAAAAACACATCTCAAAGCTACGCAGCATCACCTGCCACATGAAATCACACGATTATCCGTCACCCGACACATGTAAATGCGCCCAGCCTGAACACCAGCCAGACAGACCGGTGTAGTGGAAAATTTGTCGCACTGGAAAATTATTCCCACACGCAGCAGTACGGGTCAGGGTTAAGATTAAGGATAGGGTTAAATTTAGGGTTAGAGTTAAGGTTAGGAGTAGTGTTAAGGTTAGGGTTAGGATTAGGGCAAGGGTTAAGGTTAGGGTTAGGGTTAGGGTTAGCGTTAGCGTTAGTTACATTATGACAATATGGAGGTGGGAAAAATTTTCCAGGTGCGACAAATTTCCCACGACACCTGTACTAGATTTACCTACCCCGGAGGGATGAAAAATTAAGTTGACCTCGGTGTTGGTTATATACCAAGATATAGTTTACCTGTCTGCAGACAGTCACTCATCCAAGTAGCAAACATTTGATAGCGACCCGACCAGAAATCGAACCCACGACATACTTAGTCGCAAGTCTAACGTTCAAACGATTACACCACCGAGCCACTTAATCTGAGCCCGTAGGGGTAGCGAAGTTTAAAGGATCACTAGAGCAATTCTATACAATTCTGTAAGACATTGCTACAGTCTGCTCAAGATAAGATACATGAGCAGTGCATGGACACGGACTATTAAGCCCACGATCACGTGTAATAGTTCACACGATGCAATTATCTATGACGATGATGCTGCATGGAATGTTATTTCATTTTTAGTAGTCTGCGCAGCTTGTACTGTTGAGTGTTGACTGCTGTTCCCGACTATGTTACTAGTGGAGGCAGCATTCAATATAGTAAAGTCATAAATAGCAGCTCATGCAATAAAATACAAGTTGCTGTATTTATAAACAAGAAGCCCAGCTATCGCTAGGAAAAGCCGACCGTACCGCCTACGTCCGAAGACGAGCGTTTGACTTCTAGTCACGGAGAGAAAGCGATTTGTCAGAGGTGACAGTGACACAGTTTCATGCACGTTTTGGTAACAAAACGCTGTCTCAAAAGCTACAATGAACGCTAGTATAACAGACATCGCTGTGGTCCTTTTTGCCAGGCGACATAAATAGCTACAGTTCCATACACGTAGTCACCTCGTCTTGTGATTATAAACAGCTACAGAGTAAATAAACAAAGAGAATATCGGACGCAGGTTTTGTAAATATTTTTGATGATAAGAACGCTTTTTCCGGAAGACACGGTACAGTCTATACTGTTTCTGTTGCAGTACTGGCCTTTAAGGTCATTCAAGGTGAATAATTTTCATGCCATTTGAAAGCCAATATAAGATTTCCTGTTAATGATGAATAGCAACCTAGGCCCTATGTCACCGTTTATGCCACCGTTTAGCCACAGTACATCTGTGACAGACGGACAGACAGGCAGACGACGACAACCATGCCAACAGCTCGACCTTTACAAAAGTACGGTGGCTAAAAAACTGTCGGCGTCTGCACTCTGTAGACTGGCGGACTGTGAGCTAACAGTCGTGGATGTTTGTTCGATTGTGATGAATCGTTGTCAGCGTGATGACATCGTAGTGCTGGCTTGACGTACTACGAGCACATTGACTGCATACTGCAGCAAAACCCGCCAGAATCCGGCGTTAGGTTTTGGATACAAATGGGTATAATTGGACATCATAACAGACTTACTCCTACTGGGGGGACGTACTACGGGTACATTGGCCGCTCAGACGACTGCGCAGAATGCGCCGAAACTGCTGACGACAAACGCAGTAGACAATGAAGTTGGCTGACGAGCTGAGAACTTCGAGAACGTTGAATTACCACGAAAGAATACATGGTAGACGTTCAAAGATATCGCAAAACTATAAGTTTATCTTTAAAAAAACTATAAGGATATGACTTACTATAAACAAAAAAAACATGGTAGAACATCTAGTTTGACTAAGAACGTGTAACGTGGTAAGAAAGTAAACTTCGAGAACGTCGAAAAACCACAAAAACTTTACGAAATTTTTAAGGCGCGGTATGTGCCTCACTGGGGCATAGTGGAACGTGGTAGAACGTCTAGTTTGTGATAGAACTGCGTGTGATGGTATGTGAACTTCGAGGACGTTGCTAAGTTTCATGAGCAGGAACGCGGCTGACGGGCAGCGTTGTGGATTGTACTGCCAAACGATCTGCAAACAATAGCTTACTTTATTAGGCCACCCTGTATAAATCCGCTCCGAAAAACTATCGTTTCCGGGCGAACTAACAAGCTAAGAACTGGCGTGATATTTTAAAAAATGCAACAGAATTTCTAGTGGCCGACGGAAACCAGAAGCACAGGAATATTGTAGGTCCCATTCACGCTTTTGACACTGTGAAATTGATGCGCTAAAAGCTTTCTTAATGACTCAACAACACGTGATATTAGTCTACGCGCAAGCAGATCATGCTTGCCGGTACGCTATGATGGATTGCCGACTGCAGACAAAACGTAGCGTGTTTAAAAACACTTCGCATCAATGGGGTTGCCAGAAATGGGGGCTTCGTCTCCCTTTCTTTCCCTTTCCTTTTCCTTTCCCGTTTTTAGAGTAGCAGTATCCTTAGATTTCGCGGCAAACAGCAACGCATTACAGTGGGCACCGTCTAACGGCGTCGATAGTCATGTGACTACGCTCACATACGCGTCAGCCAATGACCAATGAGCTCGCTTTCTTGCTCATTAGTCAGTTCGTCAACAACTAAACTGTGTCAGTTCAGTTCAGTTTAGTTTCGTCTTTCTGTGCGGGTTTTAGTGGCACTATATATGGCGCGCAGTCGTAATATCACGACGTGTATCACTCATGCAAAACAGCTGCTGTCATTGCACTAGTGTTTCTGCATACAAAAACATTATTATATATGCGTCGGCATATAGTGTTTACGGCAGTACGTGACGCAAGCTATAGCACTGAGATATTGGTCTTTATCAGAGACCTGACGGCTACCGACCGTACGTGGCTAAGCTATGCGGAATACAGCACGAATCCTTCACAGATGCTACCAGCGTCTGCCATGGGACTCAGTCTTAAGCTGGTGCCAGACATCACGATTTTCGTTAACGGTTTTACAGCATAATGTCGCTATAAATTGTGTGTTTTTCTGTCTGCTATAGGAATCAGGTCATTTAGACGATATCTACGTTCTCGACTTTAAGTAACATCGAAATATTTTTTTATTCAACGTGGTATGGTTGTATTCTAATTTTTATTTTATCTTGCATTTTGAGATTAATTTAGGTTTATTTTATTATTTATGATCAGCTTCTTACAGTAAAGCGCCACCAATCTGCAGAAATGTTGTAGGAAATGTTATAAAAATTTTGTCGTAGTTGTAAGTTTTCCGTAATGTTGATGTGCCGCCGCAGTACATAACCGCGGAAAAGTAGGCTGATTGTACGGACAAATAGCTTATAACCTTTTTATCCATGGCGCACCAAATATCAACGACCTTGTCCTAGGAAAAAAAATTCAATATTTCGGCAAAAAGATGCATGCGTGGCTGTTTTCAGCATCAAACGGCAATACCTCTGACACGGTATAGGATACTGACGAGAGACCGACGTTTCTATATTTTTACGCTCGATAGCACAATGCATCGCGCGTCTTAGCGTCCGTCCGTCTGTCCGTCTGTCTGTCACACTCTTGATCTGTATTAAAACGGTGCAAGAATCACGAAATCTTCACTGTGGCTGCCCCAAGGACTCTGGTTTTTTCTGACAAAATTTCGTGCCCCTAGATGAAGGGTTCTTCTCGAACGAGGGCGTCAAAGAGGGGTACCCCCTAAAAGACGTTTTTCCGCTGTTGCCTCGTTTAGTGTAAAAACGGTTGCAGATAGGTACAAACATGCTGCATATCATAACAAGCACTGGTGACAGGTTTTTAAAATTTACCAAAATCAATGATCTTAAACGACCTTGAACCTTTAAATGAAGGGTTTTTAGTGAATTTTTCGCAATTTTTGGCCTCAGTGCACATTTCAAGAGTGAATTGCAACGAAACGCATGGAGATAGACTAATACAACCTGCGTATGAAACTTTCAGCAGTAAATGCAAATTTTGGCAGTCCAATGATCGACCTTTTAGGTTCGAGTAGGCCTGTGCACTCGAGCATCAACGAGTGGTTATTTTACTGATATTGGCTCGTCTAGCATGAAAACATTTAAACAACTGCAGATGGGCACAGACATCCTGCTTTTTATAACAAGCATTAGTGACGAACTTTTTAGGAGTGTCAACATCGACGACTTTAGCGAAATGATCTTGAACCCCCAAAATACGGGTTTTTAGTGAATTTTTCGCGATTTCGGGTTGCCACACATTTTAAAAGTAAATTGCGCCGAAATGGCTGGAGATAAACCTGGACAACTTGCGTATAAAATTTTTAGCATAAAACGTACCTTTTTAACAATCTAATTTTCGACCTTTAAGATTCAAGGAGTCTTTCGTGCTGAGGTCTCAAATTTGAGTACTCTTTTAAGACGCACTATTATTCTATTGCATGCTGTACACTGATTGCCAAGATGGCAAAACCGCTGATCTCGCGTGTCACGTGAGCTTTGCCCTAATTACTTGTTCATTAACAGATAGCCGCATGCGAGCTTTCGATTCATACCGAAGTCAACGACCTCGTATGACCTTGAACGACAGTCACTGCCGCATCGCACAGTGTTCTTGTGACAGCGCGGCTGTCTCAACGTCAATCGTCAACGCCGATGAATGGATCGGACACGCAAACATCTAATACAACATCATTATTTCAGTTAACGCTTTAGTAGTTACAAGCAACGAAAACACGAGCTCGGCTAACGAAGAAGTACGCCGATGAGCAATGATAAATTGCCGTGGGACTGGGAAAACGATAACTGCTGCGATGTATGTCCAATTAGTAGCAGCTATTAGTCACAAAAACCGGTCGGGAATAGAGCAAAAGGCAGGCACTTAGCTGAATCTCTCTCAACAGGTCCTTCCCCCTCTCTCTATTCCAGGCGCGTTTTTGTCGACCTTAGGCTGGCAGTCTCGCACCACGATTTCCATTAATGGTGTTCGCGCATGCGCAGTAAAATACTGTAAAACTGCAATAAAAAACAACTGGAGACGGTCGTCGTCGACATTGTTGTTTACCTTTCACGGTGACTATCACAGACCGCAACGTGGCGCCGGTATAAACGCCCGGAGAACTTGTAGGCTTTTTATTGCAAAGAGTTCGCGTGATTCGGGTTCGCCATTCCGAGGGCCCGGGGGCCGTCAACAGTGGCGTAGCCGAGGGGGGCCCAAGGGACCTAACCGTCCAATTTTCCAGACAAAACATAATCATATCTTTAACAAGAAATTTGAGCTAATGCTCATGAGACGCGCGAAAGCATTAGCAGTTCCGGTTTAGTAGTTTAGCTAAAAATTGGAGTGTTCACCCTAAGTTAATGTACAAATACCAAATTCTCTATCTGGATCGCATAGCGATTGTTCCGTGCAGCCGACGGTGAAAATTTGGTAATCCTAGCTTGCACCGCTTTTGAATGATCCACCCATGTCACGGACGGACGGACGGACAGACAGACAGACAGACGGACGGACAGAATTGCGATGGCTAAGACGCGCTGAAAGCAGTAGCTGCTTTCGCGCTTAAAAACTCCATTAAATTTGCCAATTTGGTCAGTTTATTCTCGGAAAAATAATTAAAATTGTTGCCAACAAATCTTATCTTTTAAGGCTGAAATGCACCAAATTCGATTTCGGCTGGGGCTCCGCCCCAGACCTTGCTGGGGGAGCTCACAGCGCTCCCCCAGGTCCCCTATTTGGATTTTAGGGGGTCATACTTTTAAGGGAAAAGAGGGAAAGGAAAAGGAAACAGGGGAAAGGGGGGACAAAAAGGAGGGAAGGGCAAAAAGGGGAGAAAAAGGGATGGAAGGGAGAAAAAGGAAAGGAAAGGAAAAAGAAAAGGAAAAGAGACTAGCCCCCCCTTTACCCCAAATGAAATTTCTGGCTACGCCACTGGCCGTCAAAAAGGTTTTTTAAACTACGACAAAACGATAATAGGTAAATGTCAGAATATAGTTCCTTAGAAGATTAAACCCTTCACAGAGCTACGGTGCGTCACCCGCCATATGGGATCACACAATGTTACCTGCCACTCGACACAGGTGAACGCGCCCTGCCTTAACCCCAGCCAGATAGGCTGGTACTCGATTTACCTACCCCGGAAGGATGGAAGGCTGAGTTGACCTAGGCGGCTGGTTACATACCGAGATGGTTTACCTGCCCGCAGACAGTCACCCATCAAAGTACTAACCTGGCTCGACATAGAGTAACTTCGTTGATTTAATGAAATGCGTTACCGCTACGCCAGGCCACCACTCATTAAACGCCAAACCAACTCTAACACCGACCGTAACCCTAACCCTAACTGTACCCTAGTTCTATTTTAACCCTATCTCTAATCCTATTCCTAACGGTGGCAGCTCTTCGGAATGGCGGTCCGACGACGTTTGCGTAATTGCAACTGCGATACAAAGTGCATCTTATAGTTATTGGCTGTATTTTGTTGCACATGTGTAAACTTCATAGCAGAAATGTTGTTTAGAGGAGATCGATTTCTGTTGACGGAGACGTTCCTGTCTCGCATCGTCTTTAGCACGCGGCGGTTAGCCGTTAGTCGGTGACAGACATGAGAAATTGAAAATGATGAGATACAGCGACGCGTTGTCCATGGAAAAGTAAGCCGACAGCTTTGTACAAGTTCATCATATATTAACCGATTTTCAAAATTTTTTTCACTAGCCACATAATTGGTAAAATACCAGTACACTAAGCATCACGCACCACGGACGCGTGATATAAATATTTATAAATCAGCATTTAAAATAAAGACCTGCGAAAGGTTACAAGGCTGTCTTAGAAGCTTAAATACAAAAAAGTGTTCCGGGTGACGAATCTTTTATGATGACTAAATTGTTGCAAATTTAAGCTTACAACATCGCTGAAATTTTTTTTAAAATAAGCCATCATTTGATGCAGTTGTGACAAAAACTAAGACCTTGCGTTTTATTGAGCGACTGTGTGGCCTACGTATGTTGACTTTCAAACGGACAGACAGACTCACACAATCGGCAACATGACGTGTGTAAAAAGTGAGTCGAGTGAGAGTATTAGGCCTATTTGAACATTTCCGCATCACTTTGCTGTCGAATAATGTTTTCACTCAATTCATCAAATCCAAGCTATCGCTGCCACCATCAGCAACTTACACCGCAGTGATGCATGTCAAACTAATAGTCGCAACCAGGAAATTGAACCACTAAACTGACACGCAAACAGGCGGAGCTGAACTGAACAAAGCAGAGCATCATCTACACTGTGTCTAAAACGTCCCACTTTGTGATTGATTATGTCTTCGTCAAATATTGACCGATTTTCAAAGTTCTTTCACTGGCACACACTGTGGACAATTAGCAATAAAGTAGTTGTTAAACATTCTACAACATTTCAACTTTGTCTCCACACTACCATGTGAAACATAAATTTTCAAAAATCACTAAAATCGTTATAATAGTCTACTTATGCGAAAAATCATTTTCTGAAACAATTTTACAAATTTTATTCAAGAATTAAACTATGTTTAGTTTTACATACATTTCCAATGTTTGTACATAAAAGCAGATGATATTGTCATAAATAATAATTTTAATGCATTGACGATATACCGGTGATGTAATGTGCCATTTAGCAGTGGAGACACAGCTCTGATTAAAAACTTGTACCGGTTTAAAAATGCAGTTTTGGAGAATACTGGCAAAATTTTTGAAGACAAACTGCAACAGAAAAAAATGGGAATGTTATTAACAAAGATTTGGGAAACATGCAGCATCGACCAAAGGCAATGAAACAAGCAGACTGAAGCTCACACATACTGAAAAAAATGTGACCACTGTGGATGAAATGGTAGGCTTGCTAAACCACAAAGACCAGAAACAAACATCGCTCAACACACCAGATATCTAAAAAAGAATTGAACAAAGTGTGGCATCGTACATTTTTAGTCAGAAGTGTATTTTGTTCACTAACATGCTTGCTGTCTATTATTGTTAGTTGTTCTTGCATTTATGTTTCACAAGGTAGTGTAACGACAAAGTTAACTTGTGGCGGGATATTCAATAATGGCTTTAGGCCTATTGCTAATTGTTTACAAAATGCAACAGTAAAAAAATTGGAAAATCGGATAATTTTTGGCGAAGATATAGATAATCACAAAGTGAAACGTTTTTGGGGACACCGTGTGTAATCGCAAATTTCATTAGTTAGATTTGTCACGCATTTTGTTTACTGCTTGTTGCTGTGAAATCTTATCAGCTTAAAGTCTAGCCTACGCGTCTCTGTAGGTCTAAATGATCTCAATTTCAAAAAGTGTACGCTAATTCTCAAACGAAAAACTGTTGCCGCCGGTCTAATTTCAATGTGCGTAGTCCTAATGGTCCCTTCTTGTTTTCTTCCGCCGTTGGTTAACAACCGTTGAGGCCAAATACGAGTACAATTTTGCTTTTTGTTGCAAGCGTGATATTGTGACAGTCGAACAGTTTTATCTATACGGTCTCATTAGAGTCAAAGCAGTGACATTGTCCGCCCATGGATACACTTGTTCGGACATCTTCCTTTCTTAGTGACGCACTTTTATGTTATATTCTGATAATAATACCGCTCCATGATTGTTCGCTGGCTCACGGCTATTTCTGCTAATAACAAATTGCGCCATTCCTGGAAGGCTGGGAACCATCATCATCATCATCATCATCGGAACGCCTAGTCAGCGGTGGACCGTTGCACTCTTCACTTCTCCCGATCATCAGCCGCTGTCCAGGCCTACCGAGCAGCTGAACGTATCACTTTCAGAACGTCACGTAACCAGGAACATCGCGGCCTTCCTGGCTTTCTTCGCCAACCAGAAAGTGGTGCCATGCCGGCATGTGACTCAACCGACGCTTGAAGGACGTCATGTGCTTCAGTGCTTTCTGGCAGGCGTTTCGCATGTCCGAACAGAGCCAGCTTTCTGTCATTGATGACTACACGTATGTTTGGTAGACCTGTCTTTTCGGTGACTACCGAGTTGGTTACAAAGTCTGACCACCGGATGCCTATAATGCGGCGCTGGCACTGCATGTGGAAGGTCTGTAGCGTTTTGCCGTCAGCCTTGAAGATGGTCCATGTGTAAGCTCCTCGGAGACGTTATTAACCGAGCCGCAAGACGCTAAAAACGACTTAAGCGGGGTTTCCATTCAACGCAACGCAAGCAAGAAAGAACGTAACAAATGCGACAGACGCAAGTGACGCAACGGCCAACTAAGTGCATTGATAGAAGCGATCGTTGCGTCAGCTACGTCAGTTGCGTGATTTTCGTTGTGTTGCGTACGTTGCGTGAGTTTCGTTGCATGGAAACTCCGCTTTAGGTCCCAACAATGCTTCCGGCAAAATCTGAATTAGGGCCTACGTCCGTTATTAATGATCAGCCAGACACAAGAGGCAAAACAGGCGCTTGTGGATAGTAGAATAGCCTACCGTACGAAAGTACGAATTTAATATGATCCGGATAAAAAAGAAAACGGAGAGTAAAAAATCGACTTAGTAGGGCCTACAGAACACATGCGCCTTTTCTATTTTGTTTCTTCTACATTACTCAACTATAAAATTTTAGAACAAGTATTCATCGGTTAAAGCTTTATTTTCTTTTTTTCATTTGATATCATTAAATACTGATCGCTATTGGTCTGCCGGATACGGGGCCATAGTGCATCGTGCGGTGTGCTTGTTTGCGCTTTATCATTTATTAGTATTTACTGCGCCTATCCCCTGAGGAATACCCAGGCTGAATTGGCCTGGGTGTCTGGGGTGATTCAATCATCTGCCGATAGTCCACTCAGTACTAACTGGGCCTGGCGCAGAATAACTTCGTTAACCGAACACAACCAATAAGCCCAGCCGCCGCTTGAGTAATACTTCGTTTACACGAGAAATCATTTGTCGAGCGTATTTATAGCACACTTAGAGCGCTTTAACAGCACACTTCTAGCTTGATATCGGTGTAAACTATTGCAATCATGCACAAAGTTATAGTACGTGTGCTCTAAGTGTGCTCATAAATGCTACTTCGTGTAAACGGATAAAAGTTCATAAGTAATTGTCTATTTCTGAAATGTTAAAAGCCATTGGCAGTATAAAATGCAACGTAGAACTTTGGCGATTTCGCAATTGCAAGTTGATACAATCAAAAAAAAAGAAAAATAAAGAAAAATAAACAGAAACGTTACATTACTAATGTTCTGGTACAGCAGATCAGCATACAGTCGTCAAACATTTTGGAATTTAAAACTGTTTTGTGAAAATAAGCGTAAACAGTTATTAAAACCGCTAATTTTTGTCTACCAAACGCGTCTGCATGGCAGCAAGTTCTAAATAGTGATGCTACATAATGCTTTGTTGATCTTTTCTCAATCACCAGTTACTTTATCAGTTAAGTTTGATTAAGTTGATAAATAAAAATGTTTATGTCTATATTAGCTTAGCTCGATCACTGCAGTGAAGTGTGATCATGAAAGCCTTGAAACGCTACAGTTATGCTGTAGGGCGTCTATTGCACGATTGTTGTCCGTCTGTCGTCGTCTGTCTGTATCGGACGTACCGTGGCTAATTGGTAGGTCTTAGGGGAAAACTTTTTACACGAATAATTATCTAAATGCCTTAAACCTAAGCATGCAAAATTTCAGCGATATATGGCAAGGAGAATATTTTTAAATTTGGGGTTAAATAAAGAGGGGGGGGTAGAAAAAATGTGCAAAGGGGGGG
>Ga0209367_1007086_pt1 | contig 15466 bp, 7 predicted proteins | sample WorMetLIZISLAND2_FD_187412 | JGI IMG/M metagenome (GOLD analysis project Ga0209367, IMG submission 187412) | Marine gutless worms symbiont microbial communities from Max Planck institute for Marine Microbiology, Germany - Olavius geniculatus... ... | reverse complement strand
TAAGGATTAGCTCTTTTTGTGTACGATAAAGTCTTTTACTTAATAACAGCAAGAGAAATAATATTGGAATGGGGTAAAACTGCTTGCAGGTTCGTTTTTTCCTACTGGACTTGGACTTGGACTTGGATTTGTCTTTTTTGAAGAGGACTTGGACTTGCCCGTTTAAGGTGGACTTGGACTTGGACTTGGACTTGAGGATAGGGGACTTGGACTTGGACTTGGCTGTTGGTGGACTTGTTACAAGTCTGCTGTGTGCTTACTGAGAAGAACAGTCCTGGAACCTATTGAACGCCCCTCGTACAGACAGAGAACTGAGTTCTTGGAGGATAACATTCGAGTTCTGATCTCGGATTATTGTTTTAGTTCTGCAAAGTCAAATATATCTGTCTCAACGTGATCATTTATTCCTGTGACCAACTGACAGTGACGGTCACGGCCGATGCCTGTTCGCAGATAAGAACAATGCTAATGCTAGCAGTCGGAGAAGAATGCACCGGACATAATTCTCCCAGGCCAGAAACTCCTCGGAAATATTCCGATTTGCTGTGAGACATTCAATCTTTCCCCGGATGAAAACCGCGTAATATGACTTCGCATAGAAACGAAAGAGGGGATCAAGTTGTACGTAATTTTGCTACCATCCAATCGCGGAACGTTGCTATGTCATAACGTACGTGTTACGTCATAGCTATTGGTAAGATCTTTGCTAGCCGAAAGAAGAATTTTGTTCAGGAGGATTATGTCAGAAAGAAATGTTATCTGCAGGAGATTATGTCTAGAGATTTTTTCAGTTTTCCGTCTAAGTCTGCACGATACCTACCACTAGCTGGTTGGCTGGGTGCCTCAGTGGTAGGCCTACAGAGCGTATAGAAGCATTACCGCAAAGTCAACGTGACACATCGTTATGTCATGTCACGTGGCCAAGTCACGTGACGCCGGGAGTGACGTCATCGTATCGCGCGATTGATCGCTTGATTGACAGGTGGGCGTGGCTGTTAGCTGTCAGTCGCATGACTACGCGATACCACGTGACGCCGTGTGACGTCATCAGTCCGCCATTAGACAAATGCTGCTGCTGTGTGTGCAGATTATGCCATGTCGAATAGCCTTTCGGTTAGTCGTAGGAGAGTGGTGGGGCCGCCTATATGACGTGTGACGAATGACATAGCGCTTTGTGTCGACGGGTGGTCAGTCTGTCCGCCGGTGGCCTGTCAGTGTTGTCAGTCATAGGAGCGTGCTGATAAACGCGTTAGTAATAGGCCCTAGTACATTGTAAAGTGAGTGTGGTCTTTAGTAGTTGTCAAGTGCATGACAAATGATACTGGACGTAGGCTGCGCATGACGCGTTTTCCTAATCCCGCATCATTATCTCATCACTTCAGATGCTCGCTAGCTCTCCCCTGCTGCTGCTGCTGCGCGTACTAGGCATACTACACTGTGTCCCAAAAAAACATCCCCGACATTTTCGACTGTAACTTGAAAACCAATCATCAGATTTTAATAATTTTTGGTATAAATATTCCTGACACAACTTGCCATCAAATGATTGCTCAGTTTCCCATTTCACCCAATGTATGTTTCTGCACTACCTAGGGAAATCAGATCAAGCGAAATATGCGTTAAAAAACAGAAAACCTGAAAAAAGATCCCCAACATTATCGATCGTACCTTAAAAAAAGATTAGCAGATTTTAACAATATTTAGCAGGAATATTTCTGACACAACTGGTTATTAAATAAGTGTTTTAGTTTTCACCTCACCCAACGTTTGATTTTGCACTACCTGGAGAAAACAGACCAGGCATAATACGTGTTAAAATGAATGGAAAAACGTGAATAAATTTCATCTGTCCTAATTTGTGGGCCTCAACATCAGGTCTATTACAAGCTTTGACTTACTTGCAGCAGTGTGTCTACCAGATAAAGTTTAGGAATGTTTGTAAACTCAGAAGTTACTGGTAGAGCACGTATTGGTCTGGAGCAGAACATTATCAATACTGCTGTCAAGTGAATAGAGAAAGTGTCACCTAACCTGTGTTCGCATAGTGGGCCAACACTTCAAGCAATTTTATTGTAAGCAGTTGAAAAATGGACAACTGAATGAAAAGTCAGCCACAGTGTCAGAAATGTGAACAAAATGTGTTTTTACGCGTTATGTTAATTAAGCAATCATATCGCATTGGGTAAAAAAGTGATATTTCGCTGGTTGTGCTTTCCCCAGGTATTGCAGAAACAAACGTTAAGTGAGGTGGGAAACTGAATAGTCATTTGATGGCAAGTTGTGTTAGAAATATTTGTACCAAAAATGATCAAAATCCGATAACTGGTTTTCAAGTTACAGTCAAAAATGTCGGGGATGTTTTTTGGACACAGTGTATAATACAAGTATATAGGCCTAATTGTTGCTAGTCTTACTTAGTCTGGTGTCATATTGTCACTTGTAGTTTCACGCATCTTTTTCCGAATTATTCTTCTTTTGTTGTCTTCCTATTCTATGTTGTTTACAAACATCGGTTTTTAACAAAATCTGTTTCAAAAGCTTTTAACTAACGTTTTTAGAAGTTTTAAGGAAGCGTTTAACGCGTTTTAAGTAGTTTTTATACCGAGGAAGAAGATGGCCAGTTGTCAGCAGATGACGATGATGATAAACATGATTGTGAACAGTCGTCGAATGGCGAACACCTCTCGCACCCTCGTCCCGAGGGGCAGAGTATCTATAGGGGCATCTCTCTACTCACTCTCGATCAGCACCCGGGTTTAACTCCATTCCTCGACGACGACGATGAAGCAGTATCTGCAGTTCTAACATTTGCCTAGCCGAATAGAGCAGGTTGACAAACTTCCAGCAAATGTAATGCTGGACGTTTGCTGGATCGTGTAAACACCATATAAGCAACTCACTAGCCGTTTGTTCGCTCGCTCGTAGCTAAATCTCGAGCGAGAAAAGCGAGAAATTGCGAGGTTTCGTCAGAAAATTTCAAGTCAATGCTTAAAGTTCTGCAAAATGCAACAGGAGATTACTATTTTGTCGCCCCTGTATATGTTGAGTGGTTCTTTCATAATTTCCTAAATAATAAAGGAGATCATGATTTTCATCAAATCACATGGAAGTCGATTCCATAGTTGGCTTCCTTTAAATTCAAGTGAGTGATAGCCAAAGTAAAAGCCATTGAGGTCTCCCTAAACATCAGGGGTCAAAAAGTCGAAACTTCAACTGCTGAAATTTACGATTAATGCTGACAATTTTAGATGCATATTGTCTTTGTCTATTTCCAGCCATTTCGGCGCAATTTACATTTAAATGTTGTCCGCAGCATAAAACGCAAAAGTCACTAGAAAACCACTTGTTCTGGGTTTCAAGGTTGTTCAAGGTCGCTGATTTTTGGTGTCGATCAACTATAACTGATTAATAATAAATCTTGACCAATTTTGCACAGTTTTTAAGATTCTGAAACTCGAGGCAAATTTGTGGCAGCTGACAGTGAAAATTTGGTGATCCTAACTTGCATAAGCATTTTGATACAGTCGCAGAGTGTGATGGACAGACAGACAGAGCGACAGACACACACAGTAAGACAGACGCCTCGACGACAGCTAAGATGCGTGAAGCATTACATACTGTCGCGCTTGAAAATCGTGTGCCGTTTTGAATTTCGCTCGCTTCGACTCGCTCGTACGTATTGTCGCTCGCTCACGGGCAAAAACTCGCTCGCTCTGGCTCGTCCCGTTTCTCGCCCTCGCTGTCGCTTACAGGTCTAAGAAGAACTATAGCCAATGTAACTGTTCCAGCAGCGGTTGAGACTGGGTTAGGGGGTTTCCCTCGAGCGTGAAACAGGGATACCCTTTAAAATGTTCTTATTTTACCGCTATTGGCTCGTATAGTGTGAAAACGGTTGCAGATAGGCACAGACATGCTGCTCAACAGTCAACATAACAAGCACTGCTGTCTATCTTTATAACAGCGTCAACATCGATGACATTAAACGACCGTGAACCCTTAAAATAAAAGGTTTTAGTGAATTTTTCGCTATTTCGGGCTGTGACACATTTTAAAACTGCATTGAGCCGAAATGGCCAGAGATATACCAAAATAACCTGCACATGAAATTTTCAGCATTAAACGTAGATTTTAACGTTGCAATTTTCGACCCCCCCCCCCGAAGTTGAAGGAAGCCGGCGCACGCGAGCGTCAAAGAAAAGTATTCCCTTCAAAGTGGTTAAGTATATTTTACCGCTATTGGCTCGTCTGCATGAAAACGGTTGCAGATAGGCACACATCCCACACTTACGAGCTTTTGAGTGGCATTAATCATCGATGATTTTGACTAACCCTGAACCCCCAAAATAGGGGATTTTAGTGTTTTGGCGATTTTTCGGCCGTGACTGCGCAGTTGCACATATAAAGTGTGAATTGCGACGAAATGGCTGGAGATAGATCACGACAGCCTGCGAACAGGAACTGCTAAGGCTGTCGCGCGTCTCGTGAGTTTCGTTCAAATTACTTGTTCATCGTTACGTTTTAGTCTGACATTTTGCACGCATTAAGCCATCATCTGTCGTTGCTTACTTACTGAACTGTCGCAGCGGGAAATTGAGCCAGTGACGTCACGCACGGTTTGTGCGCGGATTATCGGTCGTTAATCTGACGGAAGAGCGTGAGAATTAACTTACTGACTTGATCAGACACCGTGGGTGGTCGACCACACAGAGGCAGAGACACACGGCAACAGACAGACAGACATACAGAAAGAGAGGCATGCTGAGTGGATGATTAACAGTGGCGAAAAATGAGAAATTCAACTTAGCAGCTTGACGACTTTGTATGCGTCTAAATTCCTGCGACAGCTTGCTGTGAGTTTAGTAGTAGGCCTAAGTAACCAAGTTAGTAAGTGAGGAAAACGCAGATTTTTATCGCGCTTTCCTTCACGAACCCTCCCAATTTGCTGAAACTACACTGCGTCTCAAAAAACGTCCCACTTTCTGATTGTCCATATGTTCGCCAAATATATTGACCGATTTTTACTAAGTATTCTTTTATCTGCACAATCTGTGGACGGTTAGCAATAGTGTGTTAATTGAGCATCCCTCCACACATTACCTGTGTTGCTACACTACTATGTGGAACTTAAATTGTATAATATCGTGGTACTATATACGAAAAATATTTATTTTGAAACAATTTTCTACTAATTTTGATATTAAAGTAAACAGTGTTTAGTTTTTAATACATCTGTTGTGTTTTTAAACAAAAGCAAACTATAATATTGTGAATAATAATTACCTCCGCCAAAGAGGTTATGTACCAGAGCTTGTTTGTCTGTTTGTCGGTGTGTTAGCAAGATAAACTCAAAAAGTTATGGACGGATCTTTCTGAAATTTTCTGGGTAGGTCGGGAATGGCAAAAACTACCAGTGATTTAATTTTGGGGGGTGATCCGGAAGGAATCCTGGATTCTGGATCACATTGAAATTTTCGTTAACATCGCTTTCAATGAGGCATAAGGGAAACCGCTGCCAAACCGAATATGATGCTGCCACCTGGCGAACAACATGGCGTTGGCGGAGGTCTGCGGTCTCTGACTGCTTTCTAGTTTTCAGTGCAGCGACAATACACTGATAACGTGGCGTGCCATTTAGCACTAAAGACAAGTCTCTGGCGAAGAACTTAAACGAGTTTAAAAATACAATTCGTAAAAAAATTATCAAAATTTTTGACGACAAACAACAAAATGGAAAAACTAGACTGTAGGAACTAAGACTGATTTATCACCTTGGCCGGATCGGCTATTGTAGGAAAAAATTTACATGACACCATCGGATAGCCCGGGCCCAAAAAGGGGTAGGTGCAAACAGCGCGCAATTATCTTTCACGGGGGCCGAGTTATAGTCAATTTTGTTCCAAAATTTGTTGCCATGGCACCAGGGGTCGTCAAGGGAAAATTTTCATGACACCGTCGTATAACGCGGACTTAAAAGTAGGGGGTAGATGCAAACAGCACGCAATTATATCTGACGCGGGCCGTGCTATAGTCAATTTTGTCCCAAAATTCGTTGCCATGGCAACAGAGGTCGACAGGGGAAAAATTTAAATGACACTATCGGATAGCCCGGGCCCGAAAATAAAAGGGTAGGTGCAAACAGCGCGCAACTATCTTTTACGGGAGCCGAGTTATAGTCAATTTTGTCCCAAAATTCGTTGCCATGGCAACAGGGATCATCAGAGGAGACATTGAAATGACACCGTTGGATAGCCCGGGCCCGAAAATTGGGCGGTTGGTGCAAACAGCACGCAATTATCTTTTACGGGGACCGAGTTATAACACTTTGAAATCACCATTGTCTGTAATGAAAAATTTTCAACTTTTGAATAGTTGCTATGGCAACAGTGGTCGTTAGGGGGGTAAATTTAAATGACACTATTAGATTGCCCAATCCCGAACATAGGGGGGTAGGTGAAAAAGCGCGCAATTGTCTTTTACAGGGACCGAGTTTTGCCGCCTTGAATTTTCCATAGGCCGTAATGCAGATTTTAACAAGAAATATTATTAGATTGTGACCAATCTAATGTACTCCTCGCGTGCATCACTTTTTTTTCTATTCTTTTAAGAGCTTTTTCGTTCCTTTCGGCTTGTATTAGAGACCCGGCATCTAATTGAAACTCGTTTAATATTATACTAATAGTGACTGGCGTCGAGGTCGTTATTGGAAATTGTCTCCCGAAGTTAATAAAATATTGCCCAATTTTAGGAAATAAGAGGAAAAAAATTTCAATATTTTTGTCGATGACGCTAATTGCCATTTGTCTTGTTATACCTCGACCCATGCGTCTATCTGGCACGGTTACGGAGATATGGCGTCTCAAAGATTAGGCCTATGTGGTCACGACCTTGACCTTTTGGGGTCACGTGACGTCATCTAAGCTAAGACTATACCAAACTTGTGTTCTTCAAATCCTGTTGTATGGAGCTGATACATGGACTTTACTGGCAGACGACACACGCAGATTACAATCCTTCCATATGTCATGCTAACGCCAGATACTGCAGGGTGTGAAGTGGCAGGACCGTGTCAAGAACATCGACATAGCCGACAGGACCGGTCTGCCAAACATTGCAGATATATTCAGCAAAAGGCGCCAAGCACTGTTTGGTGCAAAGAAGTAAAGTGAGCCTAGCGAACGTTACTTTTTTGACAACATTTAACCCCAAGTCACACATTTATTATCTCGAAAAAAATTAGTTACGACTCTCGCATTTTTCCACATTTTAGAGTTAGGGTCAGTTAGGGTTAGGGTTAGGGTTAGAGTTAAGTCAGTGGTTCGGGTTTGTTCCAGTGTTCGTTCATTTATGAGAAATTGTACGATATTGTTCGGCACAGATTTCTCGGGGTGCTGGCGTGAGGCACTTGTGTACGGCGACCAAGAGAGAAAGAGGTGGGCGTGGCTGGACTGATGTCACGTGACTAGAGCACTTGCTGTCACGTGACAATGATGATGAGTTACTACAAGACCCAGAGCGGTGCTACTGATCGCATTGTTGTCGTCGATAAACATCTGCACACGACCTCATCCACAGGTATCTTAAAGGTTTAAACGGTAGGCTAGGCCTATAGCTTTTCACGGGAAACCCACATCAAAACTGCGGAGCGTCACGTACCATATGTGATCTCACAGTGTTACCTGCTTCCCGACGCATGTAAATGCGTCCCGCCAGACAAGTCAGTACTCGATTTAGGCTACCCACTCCGGTGGGATGGAAGGTTGAGCTGACCGGTGTTGGTTATGTAGGCAAAAGCCTTCTAAATGGTTTACCTGTCCGAAATCACTCATCTAACCACTAAGCAACGCTACCAGGAGTCAAAACAGCGATCTAGTGATCGCAAAACCAACGTCCTACCGTTACACTACCAAGCCTTCAGTATCACGTAACGTATCTGTCTTTCTCTGTGGCTGTTAGAGCTGATTGCATAAACATGTGTAGCTAGAAGTTGGATATGGAGCGATCGAGGCCCTCAAGGACCGAAGTTTTGAAAATCCAGGCCGAAAACCAAGAACGGCGGTGGAGTTCTACTTTTTGGCAGGGGGCAACAAAGCCCCAGCCGCAGACGCATTTCTCGGCATGTAAAAGAAGAAACCCACCTGTCGCTAAGTTAATTACCGACCGTAGGCCTACTGGTTGTCAGTGACCTTCAAGGTCATCCAAGGTTGATGATTTTCATCTGATTTGAAAAAAGGCGTATGCCACCTCCTATCACTGATTAATAGTAACCTTAGCCCTTTCTCTCACCGTTTCCGAGATACGGCCATTATATAGCTTGAAATTTTCCGTTAAAAATTGCGGCCAAACCGCAGCAAATGGAGATAAGGTTACTATTGACAGCCTGTAGGAAGTTGCCACCGCTCTATCCGATGGTATCATCGCCGACCTTTTACGACTTACCACAATACCGCACGATTGGCATAGCATAGTGCGTTATGCCCTTTCAAGGTCATCCAAGGTCAATAATATGTATGTCATTTAAAAGCCAATATGTGACTTCCTCTTAGTGATCAATAGCAATCTAGCAGGGATGTGCACGAAATTTTCTGTGCCGAGACCGAGACGAAACCCGAGACTCATGTCCGAGATCGAGACGAGACCGAGACGTTCAAAATTTTGTCCGAGACGAGACCGAGACGAGACGTTGCAGCTTCCGAGACGCTGGTCGAGACCGTAAAGCTTCCGAGACTCGTCTCGGGAGCTTCAACGTCTCGCCGAGACGTTTTCCGTGATGTGTGGTGAAACACATTGGCAATGAAAAAAATTATACGAATTAATTAACTCGCACCATGGTAAGCGCTTTCTATTATTTGTGATATTGTGGGTTTTTGCTCTTTATTTTGACAATTATCACTGAATAATTAACGGCTTGCACCATAAAGAACTGCAACTGCAGTGCTGTAGACATGAGCCATTATGTTTATCGCAATTTGCAAGCAACTGAAATTAGTAAACTACAGCTGATTATAGCCTTATACATCGTCTATATTTGGCTGATAGTATTCATTCTGACATCATACACTTTATCTTCATTGCGACTAGGTCATTTTATGACGAAAAAAGACTGACATGACATAATTTTCCTTTATGATAAATAAGTAAATGAAAAGTAAAAACACTGTAAACGAATATGTCTAAGCCACAAGTGTCATGCTGGTTAGTATCGCTCTAACTGCAGCTACAGTATGCACGGCGCGCGCCTGCACAAAACGTCTCGACGAGACACGACGGCCGGAGACCCGAGACGAGACCTACTGGGCCGAGACCGAAACATATTGCTCCGAGACCGAGACGAGACCGAGATGAGACGTTAGACCGAGACTACCTAGGCCCTTTCTCGCACCGTTTAGCCAGAATACGTCCGTGACAGACAGACGGATGGACGAACGAACGACAACCATGCCAATAGATCGACCGTTACTAAGGTACGTACGGTCGACTAAAAACCCTGATAATAAGGGTAAGCTCTAAGGTCCAATCACCATTTACCGTTAAATTTTCTACAGTCTCGTAGCCCTATAAGTTCAATTGTCCAGTCGTTCTGCTGGATCTGTCCCTTCCGACCTGTAGCATTGTCCCGTCTGACAGTGTCTGGTCAAGTTTACTGCAGAGATCGTGGGGTGGTGTATATGCCAGCAGCTTGACTGTGTCGTTCTTTGGCGACACACAGACAGACATGCGTATCCAAGGGTACACGCGGGACGACTGGCATGCCGCTTCGAAGCAGGCTTCGAGGCTGTCTCATGAGTACACACATAAATAAACAAAAAAGAGAGAATTTTAAGTCCGGGACTTTCTGCGAAGCATCAAATGTTTTAACGTAGCCTACATATAAGCCTATTTGTGTCACTCTGTGATTAAAAATTTTTGTCATAGCGTTATATGTGTCAAAGTAAGCTATGCAATGCACACTATACTAGACGATGGTAACCATATACTTCTATTTACATATTATTTTTACCGTATTTAATCCCAAAATTAGTTAACCCCTGTCGAAACAGCAATGGTTGGCAAAAATGTTTTAATTCTCAATAAGTCTTACTTTTCTGTCAATACCAAAATTAAGGCTAAGGCTTTTTTTCCCAAGATCAATTGCTTTTTTTTCAAAAACAAGAACTAAAACAAACGTGTTTTAGTTCTTTAGGCGTCCCGATATCAAGACTTGTGTCGTCTCGAGCACTACATCTCTAGAAATGAAGCTCAGAATCAGACTAAATTACAACTTAGGGGCAGCGATGAATACCGACTTGTTATTGTTAGTTAAACTAAAACTTTTCCAACAAAAATTAAACACACTTTAAACAGTACTAAAACTAAGAATGATTCTAACTAGGCCTAGACTGAATACAATCCGCTATTAAATTTATCGAACTACAAATTAGCCTATTTTCCGAGTCGTTGACGTTTGGGCAACCAAATGTTGCCTTCTTCGGAACGCACACATTTGGTTTATTTCTAGATGACATCTAAAACACTTTTACTTTTCTTTTGACTAGGCTATATATTGCACCAAGCGCGTTCGATGTTTTTACAGTTAACCCGCTATATAAAGACTATTATTCACCAGCTTCGCCTGGTAGCAAAACGACGATGCTTGAGTATGATTTTTTTACTTACTTACTTATTTACTTGCTAGAGGATTTTTGTATTCTCTATTCGAACAGCGAACTTCAAGCTATAGCTGCTGTCGTCACGCGGCTGGGTGGGTGCTATATGTACGCTGAATGTTGTCGCTGCTGCTATTGCGTGCCATATTGGCCCACTAATGCGATATAGGCCCCTGCACGAGTCTGCGACTAATGCACGGTCGCGCTCAATGCGAGTTGACGAAGCGCAACGACATCCAATGGCCTCGCTGATGATCGGCCATTCAGTACTAGTCCATTCTGCAGTCAGTACAAGTCTCTATAGTAAAGCTGCTCTGATGACCAGTCGTCGGCGCCCAGCGCAAGACAACGCATGGCGCCCCCACCGTCCCGATTGAGGCCCGCCATAGCCAAGGGCCGCCATAGCCACAACGCCATAGCCATAGCCAGGGGACACCATAGTTAGGGTTACGGTTAGGGTTAGGACCCCACTAGCCCTAACCTAACCCTAACCCTAGTAGCCTATAGAAAAGTGTGGCGGAGCTAGCCATTCGTACCATCGGCGACCCCCTACGGCCACCCCTTTCCTCAAGCGGGGATTCTATGGGAAGCCTATAGGAATGTGGGGTCCTAACCCTAACCGTAACCCTAACTATGGCGGCCTTTGGCTATGGCGGCCCCTGGCTATGGCGGGCCGTTACCCCCGTCCCGGTGTCACACACCGGCCCGCCGCCCAACATTTGGACTGGGTGTTACATTCTATGTATTTTTTACACACGCCATTTTGTATAAAGCAACTTTCTTCTTCTTTGTTTTATAATTTAGTCGAGTTATGATCAGTTTTATGAATTTTATATTAGTCTAGCTGTAGCTGAAGGAATACTAATTCAAAGTATATTAAGTTCCGGTTGTAACGTAACGCTAAAGTCATGAAATGTGGATCTATCGTGACAACAAACTTGGTCGTCGTCCGGTTAGTGTTATGATGCTATTCTGCTTCGATGATGGAAGCGTAAAATAATTGAACATTTTTACTGCTTAGTGTCTCTTATTCTCTTGCTGCCTTTTTTTCTTTTCTCTCCCCTTTCCTTTTCCTCTTTCTTTTCTTATCCCTCACGTTTCTTCCTTTCTTCACATGTAAGCCCTTCAAATCTACGGCATTTGCAGGGGTTGCTTTACGCTTTCCCAACAGGATCTGGAGCGGAGCCCCAGCTATAATTTAAAAAAACGTAAAGTCCTTCCCGAGCCTTACGGCCCATAGGGCGGCGCTGATCTCCGTTTCCTAAGGCTCTCAGCCAGACACCAGTTTTTACACTGCGAGACCACGGATACGGGGCCAGTGTATCGCGCGGTGTGCCTGTTTACGTCCCAGCGGTGAAGCCGATACCAAATTATACTGTTTGGTGACAGAGGCACATGTGTGTGAACAACTTGCCTAAGGTCGTTACCCGGCAGTGTTCCGGTGCGGAGTCGAACCTGCGCCCCTGAGTTACCTCAGGATTACAAGTCCGACAAGTTGCCGTTAGACTACCGAGCCACACTACAATTAAAAGAGCCCAGCTACAATTTAACTTCGTGCGTTTTAGCCTTAAAAATGGCATCTGGTGGTAACAATTGTAAAGCTTTACTTTTGTATTTGACTCGGTATTTGACAATACTTTGCACTAATTATGCAATATTTTTAGTTAACTAAGCTACCGCTTTTTCACTTAGAATAATTCAAGTCCGCACTGTCATATATGTAAACATGCATGTCAAACTTGAAGTCCATATCTTTAACTGTTTTGGAGATATTGACATCTAACGCTTAAAAATTTTGAAGTCCCGTGACCTTGGTTACGCCTCCTTGTAAAAAAAATTAAGAGTCATGTTCGGACTGTTCCTAGAAACAAGCGTGCACAATTTAAAGTAGTAGCTATAACCGTCTTAAAGCTATCTATGAGTGAAAATGCAATGACGCCATTAAGAACTTATTACTGCGAGGTCACATATATGGCGATAGTAAGTCAGTAAGTATGTAAGTAAAGTGTAAGTTTATATAGCGCATACTCAAAAAGATCTCTAATGCGCTTAATACATTTTGTCATCAATATTTCGCAAAAACGTATGTCTTCAGCTGACGTTTGAAAGTATTGAGACTCAGTTCTGGGTCACGAAGACTGTCTGGCAGCGAATTCCAAGTCGACGGGCCCGCCACAGAAAAGCGCCGACGACCGAAACTGTTCAATTGATAGCGCGGTACGATCAAAGCACACACAGAACGACAGACAGAAGTGAAAACATATCTGCGAAATTTATCCGCTAAGTTTACTGCACTATACTTGGCGGGGTTCATCAAAAATTGAGAACATGACGATACTGTTTAAAAAATGCAGCCTTGGAATCTGGCGCCCCCTAGCGCCTTTTTTGAGCCGACGCCCGGAAGCAGTGCATCCGTTTGCTTGTTACGCCACTGCTGATGACCCAAACGACAGTCTGCTCCAGTAGTGCTGGGCCAAATACTCGAATCTACAGTTACTCGAGTGGGAAGAACACGCGTAAAAGAATCAGTCAGATCTGATCAATATGGTAAATTTGTATAAGCGACAATAACTGTCCAGGTTAAAGCTAAAAGTAGTTAAAAGCAGATATTTATAGCGCTATAAGACCCACGGTATGAAAGAGGAAACTGTTTGCTACATTACATTTACAACTGAACTGGGTAAGCAAAGAATCCTGGGGAGGACTGTAAGCCCCCAAATGAGGTATGAGGCGAACTTGGCAAAGCCGCAGTCGCTATGAGTTTTTATGCTTTTCATGTTTTCGTATGGCCTTTTTTGCTGTGGAAAATCATTTGTTGCAGAATGTTAAATGAAGCGCTTTATTGTTAGTTTATTTAGTCAGTAGGCCTACTAGTGTGACGAGCGCATTAGAAGTTAAGTTAACGATATGCGCTATATAAATTTGCATTTTACTTACTTACCTACTTACTTATTTAAGTAAGACTTATTTTTTGCTCGATGTTTTGTGTCGCCCCACTCGCTCCCTCGCGAGCTCTTGGGCGGCCCAGAGTAGTGGAAAATTCGTCGCACCGGAAAATTATTCCCACACGCAGCAGTACGGGTTAGGGTTAAGATTAAGGATAGGGTTAAATTTAGGGTTAGGGTTAGGGTTACTTATTAGGGTTAGCGTTAGTTACCCAAGACACCGGCTTTGGTTCGTCGAACCACTTGAACCATTGATTCTTGCGCCTCTGTTTTTTACTTTACACGACAGCCAATATTCTATTTTTACAAGTGTCGCGATATTTGATCAATGCCGTATCTATATTTTATAAAAGTGGAAATTCTGATATCGACTTATCCCATGTAGCCTACAAACCTGCTGAGCTGGCACACTATTCATATATAGTAGTCGTACCAGCTGACTCGTACCGGGTACGTACTCGTACCGGCACTGCAATCATTGATCGTACGATACCTCACAGTCTAGTAAACACGTAGCGTCACGTAGCGTTGTTGCACGAAATCAAATTGTCGACAGCTGCAGCAGCAGCAGCCGTAGTAGTAGTAGGAGTACTAATAGCAGTAGTAGTAGGCCTAGTAGTGGACTGTGATGGTGACACAGAATGACTCACTTGTTCGCGCGCACTGATGCGAACGTTCTGCGTCGTGGCACCGAAGAGGAATTAGGCCTACACGCTCTAAATTTCACCATGTGGCAAAATGTTTTTAACAGAAAATTCCCGGGGGAAAAATGAAATTTTGAGCGCACATAACTCCGTCTATCGGCAAAATTGCAACTTTGTGTTTCCAACCTTTTAAACTCAAGACGCCGCTGCATTGAACAGTGCGCGTAATGTAATGGTACCTCGCAAAGGAAAAACAAGCAGTGGGAAAAAACTGCTTTCAGTTGGATCCAGGGGAAAAGTAAGTAAGTAAATAGTCTGCTAAAATTAAACTTGTTGCGTTTTGGTCTTAAAAGGTGGCATCTGGTAGTAACAATAATGTAAAGCTTTACTTCAGTATTTGACAATACTTTGCACTAAGCTTAATAATGCAATTTTTTTAGTTTACTAAGCTACCGCTTTTTACTTAGAATAATTCAAGTGTGCACTGTCATGTGTGTAAACATGCATGTCAAACTTGAAGTCCATTGAAGTCTCCGTTTTGGAGATATTGACATCTAACGCTTAAAAATTTAGAAGTCGCGTCATATGTAATGCGCCATATGTCGAAACTGAAGTTCGAATCGTAGGCGCGGGCGGTAGCAGTTAGTCGATGGCGGTGTTGTCCGAGAACAGATGAGTCTTGAGGTGTCGTCGAAAAGTGTTGGTAGTGAATGCTGTTCGAATGGTAATTGGTAAACTATTCCAAATACGAGGTGTGGTTGAGCTGAACGCACGGCCGGTGAACACTGTGTTGTCTGTTGGCTGGGACAGCAGTTGGTGGTCGGATGATCGGAGTTGACGTGACGGTGTACAGTCACTAAGCAGAACTGACAGGTGTTCTGGCTGACCAATGTTCAGTGATTTGTATGTTAGCATCGCCGTCTTCCAACAAAAGGATTGCAGGAAGTGGACATGGCGATCTAATGACGGAAAAACAAGAAACATGATTGACATGATACTGATCCGAAGAAAGTGGGCAACGTCAGTGCAGCAGTGCCGCACCTTTCAGGGTGCAGACATAGATTCGGATCACAGCCTGGTTATGGCAAATATCAAAATCAAGCTGAAAAAGAAGCACAAAGCACAATTCAGAAAGCGAAGGGACATTGCTAGACTCAGTGATGAAGGAATTAGTAATGCGTACAGAGTAGCACTTGAACGGCATCTCGGACAAGCAGAGCCATCACAAGACTTG
>Ga0209367_1007085_pt1 | contig 15467 bp, 5 predicted proteins | sample WorMetLIZISLAND2_FD_187412 | JGI IMG/M metagenome (GOLD analysis project Ga0209367, IMG submission 187412) | Marine gutless worms symbiont microbial communities from Max Planck institute for Marine Microbiology, Germany - Olavius geniculatus... ... | reverse complement strand
TCGATAGCCAGTGTAAGACTTCCTATTAGTGATTAATAGTAACATAGGCCCTATCTCGCACCGTTACTGAGATACAGCGACTTATTGGCCAAAAATCCCAAATTTTGCCTACCCCCTCTCATTTAGCGCCCTCGTTCGGGGTGACCCCCTTGGAACTTATGAAAAAGCTTTACGGTTCCTGAAACTAGAGTCTTCCAGGCAGCCGATGGTGGAAATTTGGTGATCCTAGCTTAAACCGTTTTTGCCTGATCCACCCGTGTGACAGACGGACGGACAGACAGACGGACAGAATTGCGATGGCTAAGACGCGCTGAAAGCAGTAGCTGCTATCGCGCGTAAAAGCAGTAGGCCCTACTGGTGCCCGCTGATAGACTGGCGGTTTTTAAAATTTTTTTTTGCTTCCGGTCGTCTTTAGTTTTTAGCCGACTGTCGACAATTTAGCTCTGTAGCAGTACGAGTTGTCGTCTGTCGTCTGACCGTCTGTCCGTCGTCGTCGTCTGTAACGGATGTATTGTGGTCAAACGTTAAGTCGTAGAAGAAAACCTTCTACACGAATAATTAGCCATGCGTCATAAACCTAGGCATGCAAAACTTCAGCGATCTGGTGCAAGGAAAACATTGAGGGTTAAATGAAGAGGAATAGAAGATTTAATGGAAAATCGGCCATATCTCAAGAACGGTGAGAGATAGGGTCTAGGTTGCTATTAATCATTAATAAGAAATCCCATACGCCCGTACAAATGAGATGAAAATCATCGACCTTGGATGACCTTGAAAGTCAGTACTGCAGCAGGAACTGTCCTATAGGCTGTAGAGCGTTCTTCATAGCAAGGCGTTTTAGTTGTGAGAAAAATTTGTGAAATCAGCGTCCGCTATTTGCATTGGTTTTTTACGACTAGAAGACAATGACAGCTACTTGCGGCCTGCTGGTGCGTTTGCATTTTGTAGCTATTTATATCGCCTGGCAAGATGACCGCGCACGACGTCTGTTATAATAGCGTTCATTGTAGCTTTCGACAGCAGCGTTTCGTTTACATAGCGTGCATGAAACTGTGTCACCTCTGAGAAATCGTTTTCTGTCCGTGATTGAAAGTCGGACGCTGGGCTTCGGACGTAGGCGGTACGGTCGGCATTTTCTAGCGACAGCTGAGCTTTTTGTTCTGTGTTAGATTCGTATGTTTTTTTCTTTGAAATTTTACTGTATTGTTATGTAATTGTGCTGCTGTGTTAAATGGATGAATGAACGTTTCGTGGTCACGTTTCATCAGCGTATGAGCTGCGTGATTGGGAGTCTGACAAAGAGTCGCTGCAACAGGACGTGCGTCGTCTTGAGCGTCAGTACAGGGCAGCAGCAGCAGCACGTCAGCTAGTCCCTGATGTCTACTCCCATCAGCTGACTGACACCGAGCTGTTCGACACGGCCGCCGTCTTCTCTGTTCTGCCGCCGCAAATATCACTTCACCACCCACCCCGCGTCATCAAACAACATCGCTATGGACCAGTCAGTGCAAACTTTTCGAGTCTACTAGGCCCCATGTCCCACGAAATGCGGCCGGGAGTGTACACGGTACATTGCTATAAAACGTGGGAACGTCTGAAATCGGTGGCGTGAATTGTTGCATGTTTTGCGCTTTGTTTTGAAGCTGTTGATAATATTTAAAGATTTAGGGCAATACGTGCCAAAAATATAGCAAAATGGTCAAAATACATTAAACGTAGTTTTTTTGTAATTTTTTCCCGCTACAGAAGCTGTTCCAAGAAAACAGAGCTTTTTCTCGCATGGATTTTAGTGGAGAACGCGTTCTCTTCCTGAAAACCTATGCCACCATTACCACCTCCAGGCTCCACACCCATTCTTTAGGCTAAGTTTTAGACGACATTTCATTTATCACATGGAAATGGGGTATATTTTAGACTAAAAGGGTCTTAGCTGGTCTAGCCCATTTTATACATAGGGTATTAGCTTGGCTAGCGTAGGTTATATTTAGGTAAATAGCCTATTCCAAACCATACGCGGGTATATTCTGGGCTCCTATACACCATGGGTGATCAAGCTACCATTACTTTCCGCCAGGTTCCAGCGGCTTACCTTTCTAGCCACAGATCATCGCCGTCTTGTGGCTGGCTGGCAGCAAATGCTTTACACTACTTTGTAACGGAGACATGTAAGAACGTGCCCGGAGTTGTTACCCGACCACGAGTCGAACCAGCGTTTATCAAGCCACAATCTGTAGTTGTTGATCTTACTGTAATTATTTGTCGTTGGATATTGTTTAGGCCTACTGCTGCTGCAGCCTCGCTGTTTCGCCTACGTGAATGACGTACGTACCACCGCCACGTCGGGCAGATAATTGATGGATCGATGAATTGATTGAAGACGGCCTTTTTCGATTAATCATTGCATGCGATCGCTGAATGCGACACGGCATGGCGTGTATAGAAGGAGAAGCGCAGCCGAAGTCTCGACGACGAAGAAATCGACGTTGTCCAGCCCGTCTGTCCGTCACAGACGGCCTGGCGTGCCCTGGACACTGTTCTGGACATTAACAGTTCGATCAGTCAGTGGACTTATATCGATTAACCAGTCGATTAATCGGTCGATCGATCCATCAGTCAGAGTTGCTTTAATGGCTGAGCTACGTTAAGGTGTACTCGTTAGTAAATACTTCGAGTCAGATAACGATGTTCGCGTATGTTCGACGTTGTTCATCGCAGAAAATCAAAGTTGCCTTAATACAGAGCTACTTTGACAGTAAGCTGTTTAGGTGAGATGAAGACGATGTTCGGGTATGTTCAGCATCGAGTGTATCAGTGGCGCACAGCACTGTGGACACTGCTGTGGACATTAACAACACGGCGGTGCGTGTCTACCAGCCGGTGGCCAGGAGCAGTCACTCGAGGTCGACTTCAGCTTCCAGCGGCGCCGGGAGAAGACGTCTCCAGCCACCACTGCGACAGTGGTTCTACACGGTCACGTGCCGTAACGACGCTGTAGCGGCGCTGAGACACTGTCCCGGATGTTGTCTGGCTATCGACCACACGAGGTAGGTAGCGTTCATGACGCGTAACTAGTTGCTGTTGTGGGTTCTCCGCGTACGTGGCGACGTCATTTACGGTTTGCTTGCAACGGACCGAGACTGTTGGCCGAGTGCAGCAGACCGCAGCCGTCCGTAACGGATTTCGCTGCCAATTGTCGGTATCCGTTAAACCCTACTGTTGGTCTTTCGGAGCTTCGCCGTAAGACTACTACAGGGTGGGCCAAAAATGACACCATTTCCCACCTCACCTCAAGTGTGTCGCTACACTACCTTGTGAAATGTTAGTGTCGAGTAACAATTATTGAAAACAGAACGACTTCTGCAACAATATATTTTAAGAAATTAACAACAGAAACAAAGTGTTTGTTGTCTCAGTTATTGTCTAAAAAATCATGTCTCACAGTTTTACATCAAATGTTTAATGTGTCCGCTTTGCTGCTGGACGACACATCCGAGACGGCGACGCCACTGACCAATGGCGAGATTAACCAAACGCTGCGGCAGTTTGCCCCACTCAGCGATGATCGTCTGTTTCAGCTGGTTGACTGTCGTGAATCGTCAACAGTGATAAGTCACTCGTTGAAGAACATCCCAAACAGCATAATTGAATTAAAATTTGGGGTAGCGAAAAACGTCCAAAATTTAGCTCGAGTTAGGACAGCTTCGAAATTTGAGAGCGAATATTTTTGGAACGGATAGAGATATCGACAAGCGGTAAACGGCGTTATCAATTACCGTCCCTTTCGCGTTGAACAAAAGAAATTGGATGAACTTTTTTGGTCTACTAACGACAACGGTTAGTTGGCTAATGTCTGCCTACCCGAATCGACTTGTTCGCAAGACCATATTTCGGCCCCTAGGGTGTGCTACGCCCTGAAATTTTTACACGCACGCAATTTTTTTAAAAGGGGGGTCAAAATTGGTCTTAATTGTAGCGAATTAGCCACTGTAACTTTAAAGCCAAACGGAGCAGCCTAATGAAACTTTGCCACATGATGTAGTGCTAAGTGGGGCTGATAATGTGCGTACAAATTTTAAGGTGCACCGCCCCATTAAAATTTGGGATAGCGAAAATGTGCAAAATTCAGCGCGATTTAGGACAACTTCCAACTTTGAGCGCGAATATCTCTGGAACGTATGGAGATATCGACAAGCGGTAAACGACGTTATCAACTACCGTCCCTGCCGCGTTGAACCAAGAATTGGGTAAACTTTGGTCCACTAACGACAACGGTTAGTTGGCTAATGTTTACCTGCTTTATGTCGACACTACGCGTTCTGCGTATGCTAATGCGTTAGAGTTCGGGCCACGTGACTTTGCTACCGGAGGAATTTCACCCCCTTTCTAAATCCCCCCAATCGAATATGGGCGCCGGGCGGACTCACGTTGGGCTTTGCCCCAAATTTCTAGTTATTTTTAATGATCAATTACTTGACATTTTCTTCGATTAATCGATTAGAGTAAACGAAAATGAAAATGAAAGTGAAAGCAAGATTTTGTAATATCTTGGAAGAATTTTTGAGACAGATCGTTTAGAACGACGGCAGCCATATCGAATCTACGACTGGATGGGAGATGAATTTTTTTAAGGAATTTTTGGCGTAGATTTCGGCTTACTTTCGCTATTGCGGACCCAAACCTTACAGTATTGGTTTTCGTCGTATAACTGTTTGCTAGGTTTAGTTCGTCATGTGAACAGAAGCGTTCTTACGTCATGGCTTACGTCACGAGGTCAGCTGACAGCACAGCGCGCTATCATTGGTCGTGGATTCAGGTCGACTCAGGCTGCAACTGCGCAGTGTCCAGACGTCGTCATCATCGTTCACATGACACGGAATTCGCAGACTTGTAGAAAGAACAACGTCTCAATTCAAGCCGCTTTCAAAGACATGTGCCATTTCGGCAGTTCCACGCAGTCTGGTTATAGCTGTTGATGTCTGAAGTATCGTTCTCAACCTGGTCACACGTTTGCCAGGGTGATGAAATAAAAGTGTAAAGACCGCCTTTGCTAGAAAAGATACAGTGTACACAGCCCTTTGTCGCAGCATATGCTACCGAACTACAACTGCTTGGATATAGTGTCAATTATTTCTAAGAAAATTGTGTTTCGCCATCGTTTGTCGTCTTTTTAAAACTGATGACTACTTTTCGTAGGCCCCATAGTATTTAAAAAAGAAAACTGACTATTTTCATGTATGATCACTAGGATGTTAACATGATGACACATTACAGTCAGTTAGATCACGAACGGATGATCCGAGTGCGCATCCAGTGAAAGTTCTGCTTAACACCTCCGTTTAGTCAACGTCTCAACGACCGCGCTTTTCGCTAGACATTAGTGATGACTCGGTATATCGAATATATCGGCATATCGTTTTCGATATCGATATATCGTATCGTATCGTATCGTCGAAAAAATATTGAATTTTTCGATATATCGCGATATTTTTATATATCGCGATAATTCTGATATATCGCGACATTTTACGCCAAACGTTTATATTTTTTTCAGTACCAAAATTATTAATTTGTGACAAAAGTTACAAAACAGCAGTGCCAGCAGTAGTTTTCTTTCATTTTTCGTTACTGTGTAGTGCACACGTGCGAGTGTCATGCATGCGAAACACGACGTGCGTGTGCCGTAAGTTGATTAGGCTATCCTCCTCTGCGAGCGGCGACGATGGCGACGATAGCAACGATGATGATGAGGATGACCCCAACGATGCTAACAACCACTGCTATCACGGTCGGCAGCGACTCGGCACCATCTGCACTCATCAACGCAATATAATAGACACCGTTCGGACTGTGTTCCCCGTTGAAAACGTACGTCATAACTACATCAAATAGCCTATTGATATGACCGATTTTCAAAAAAAGCTTTTATCGATACGCTCTGCAGTGAATATTAGGTTGTGAAATATAGCCAGCTGTAGAAGAAGTGGGTATTATAAAGGTGACTGCATACATACGAGCGTATGCTATTATTTAAGAACACCCTATAAAGGTTTCCTGAAGGGTCTGCCAGTGTCTGCGGCTATAAGCATATCACATGCCATGCATCAGACGTCCTTGCGGCAAAAAAAAATCAGCAGTAATTAAAAAATACGAACATCAAGGACTAGGCCAGGTATTACAGAGACGTGTTTTGTGTGATAATAATTTATCACTGCATTAGGCCTACGGTGGGCTAAAATAATGTTGCCAATTACTCACCATATGACATAACTGAAACGCTTCTATCGCGCGCCGCATGACATAGGCCTCTATACAGTAATATTTCTGAAAGTTAGGATGATTAAACACCGACTGGTCAACTTACTAGCCTATAGATTTCTGACGAACTCAGAACTTGTACGTACAACTCAACTATTATTGCATTACAAATGTTTTGCTCTTAATTACCTGAAGATTCCGTTTCCGAATCTAGAAACACAAATAAAACACTTTTTAAAGTTTTTATTGACGAACAAATCATAGGCTACGTATGACGCTGGGAAAATTCAAAACTCCACTGAAGATACTTTGACAGAGCATTGTAACACGTTACAGCGCAGTACAGTAGGCCTACACTGAGGCATATAAAACTGCTGCTGTACGCCTACGTTTCTGTTCAATGCGTGTATTACCGGTACTTTTCACCTGAAAATAGACCAAATATATCTAACCTAAATTTAACCTTTTATAACTAAAAAATCTTGCGTATTAGGCCAAATTAGCACGACCAGTTTCGATGGCAGTATTAGCCACCTGTTCTTTGAAAAGCTCAGACGACATGCACAAAGTCTCAGAATACAAGTTGTACGCTATTTGATCGGAGAAAATTTTTTGACATATTATTTAACAAACGCCTATAGACAAACACACCAAGTTACCATAAATGCTTATGAGCGGATGAAACAGAAGTGTATCCTAGTTCATCAAATCATGGTAAACCCAAAATAATGTCACGTATGCACGCAAGTCTCACAGTACGAATAATGCAAAATGACAAATATTTATATTCCGTTGGACAAGCTTTAACAAATTTGAGGCAAAAGGCAAATTTTATACCAGTTTCTATAGCGCGTATTAGCTACGGTAATTCTGTCTGTTCTTCTGTCCGTCTGTCCGTCTTAGTGCCTGTCACAACATGGTGCCAATTCAAGCCCAGGTGAGATAGAAACTTCGGGTTTACACCATTTAATAGTTTAGCGTCTCTAGTATTTCGTGACAGAATTTCATGCTACTGGATAAAGGGGGTCCCCACGAACAAAGAGGCAAAAGAAGAATACTCCTCTAAAACGTTATTTTACTGCTATTGGCTCGTCTAGCGTGAAAATGGTTGCAGATAGGCACAGACATGCTGCTTATCATAACAAGCACTGGCGTAGAGCTTCTTAGCAATGTTAACATTGATGACCTTGAACGACTTAGACCCCCACTCCCCCTAAAAAGTAAAGAATTTAGTAAAAATTTTCGCGATTTCGAGCGGCGACACACATTTCAAGAGTATATTGCGCCGAAATGGTTGGAGATAAACCCAGACAACCTGCGCAAGTGCGTATGAAATTTTCGCTATTGCATATAGATTTCAGCAGTTTAAGTTTCAATCCCCAACGTTTAAGGAGGCCTGCGTACGCGGGTATCAAAAAGGGATACCCCCTAAAAGTGGTTAGCCTATTTTTCCGCTACTGACTTGTTTAACGTAAAAACGATTGCAGATAGGTAAAAAGGTAATTTGTCAATTTGTATAGCGCAGATAAGGATATAGATAGGGATAAACATGCTGCTTATCATAAAAAGCACTGGTGACGTGGTGACGTGCTTTTTAGTGGTATGAACATTAAGGACCTTAAATAACCATGAACTCAGAAATAACGGTTTTTAGTGATTTTTGCGATTTTTGGCTGCAGAAAAATGAACTGCGACGTAATGGACGGAGATAAACCAAGATTACCTGTGAACAGGAACTGCTATAGGCTCTCGCGCGTTTCATGAGCATTAGCTCAAATTTCGTATTTTTATGCGTGTTGTCTCAAAAAACAAAATCAACAAAGGCTTGCAATTAAACTAAATTTCACAAAATTATTATAAAATGAAAGTGTTAAATTTTCGAATACATTATAGTCCTATTTGTCTATAATTATATTCAGCTGTCAGCAAACGCTTGGAATAATACCTTCTCCTCCATGAGAACTGGTTGTAGCGAGCCCGACCAAGCTCCACAAAATGGCGATCAACAGAAGTGTTTTGTCAAACATTGTTAGCCGCTGCTGCTGAGACTGCGTGATGTCTCGTATAGGCCTATGACGGAGTGATGATGAGGAATGATGATGTGTCGTCACCCCTGTACAGCACAGCAGCACCAATCTCAACGTCAACGTTAGTAGACCTGGTGGATAGTACCCAGGGACCAAAACGTGACACGTTTTCATCTGCGTCAATATATTGCCACATAAACTGCAAAACACCGGATATTTATAGTGCCTGATCAGGAGCAACAATTATAACATTTGTTATTATTATTCGCAGCTTAAAGGTGCTTGTTTATTCGAAAACAATTATTCCTTCGGAACCTCACTGTTTCCCCACAATTAAGAGTATTGTAACGAAATTACAATCTACTCGCATAAAACAGAAGTCATTTACATTAAGAGATGAAGAACAACGTTTTTTTTATCGAAATGACATGTAAGTAAAGACTAAGTAGAACTACTGCCCGCGAGTAGCTTCAATCGCTTCCACGGGCAATAATAAAGTAAATTTAGGCCAACTGGTTCAAGCAATATCATATTCGCAAAAACACACCAAAAACATTTGACCTTGACTTTTGACCTATGACCTTGATATTCAATAGGGTACTAAAGGTTGCCAAGGTACGTGTTTGTGCACAATTTTATCAAGCTATAATTACAGCGGTTTATGAGTTATTATGCTAACAGTATTTGACGATACTAAAAACAATACTAGCGTCTCCTTCGCGGGCAATTTTGGCCAACATTGTATTTAATCACAGATTCATGCAGCATCTCTATGCTATCCTTAAATTAGGCCTACAGTTCCGCACACTGCAGACCTGAATCTGAGGAACAGCATTCCAGCTCATCTGAGACAAACCAGCAGTATCTTAGAACAGTAGGCCTACACGAACGGACAATAAAAAGATTTGGTTCGAGTGTGGACTGACTGCTAAATTTTCGCCTTTCAATTTTTCTTAAGTTGATGACACATTGGCTAGTTTCTGGCGCCTGTTTCCGGCGCCGGTTTCGCCAGTCGTCTAGTGCCTGAAACCATGACACGCTTTGCCAGAAAATGATACCGACGTCTTGTCAATTACGCTTTTCTTCAAAATTCTATCATGACATGTTTTTTAAGTACGCATTGTGTAGAAATTTGTTTTTTTTTCTGAGCTGAAAAATGCTTTTATCACTTCACTTTATATTTCGTCTTTGTTTACAGACAAGCGTTTGTTATCAAGCTATAATTGCAGCGGTTTATGAGCTATTATGCTAACAGTATTTGACGATTCTGAAAACAATACTGGCGCAATACGCTATCGTCTGTTTCGACTGACCAATCACAGTTCAGCTTTATCAGGCGCCGGTTTCTGGCAGCAGAAAAAAATCTGGGTCAGAAAAGTATGAGAGATCGACTGACCAGTTTCTGGTACCAGTCGACTGCTACCAGAAACTGGCGCCAGAAACTGGCCAGTGGTACCTGGAAATCAAGGTTGGCTGTGGTAGACTTCGACTTACGTCATCTAATTGCCAAACCCTCAACCCGCACCTCCGTCAGATGCAAGGATCTTGGTGATATTTGTTGTACAAGTCGAGGTATAGTTCATTTTGTTTTAAATTTTGTTGCCATGGCAAAAAGGGTAGGTCGGAGTGAAATTTAGTTAGCAGCATTTGATGGCCCATTTCCGAAAACTCCCCGCAGATGCAAAAAATCTCGCAAATATCTCTTACACAAGCCGAGCTATAGCCAATTTTGTTTCAGACTTCGTTGCCATGACAACGTGGGTCGGTTGGGGGAAATGCGATTGGCAGCATTCGATGGCACATCCTCTAAGACCCTTTATGGACACAAAAAATCTTGCAGAAATCTTTCACACAAGCTAAGCTATAGCCAATTTTGTTCTAAATTTCGTTGCTGTGGCAACGAGGGTCGGTCGAAGGAAAATGCAACTGGCAGCATTCGATGGCCCATTCCCGAAAACCCCCTAAAGGAGCAAAAATCTCGCAAAAATCTCTTACGCAAGCCGAGTTATAGCCAATTTTGTCTCAAATTCCGTTGCCATGGCAACGGGGGTCGGTCGGAAAAAATGCTATTGGCGGCATTCGATGGCCCATCCTTGCCATTGTAATTTTGTCAAATTTTTCGAATAAATAAGTAAAAAATAAATTTTTATTTTGTAACATTAAAACGGCACTTCGTTGCACAGAACCGCGTCATTTGACGTATTAAGCGTAAAAATCGGTCTAACGGACTCGCCTGTAGGCGAGCGGAAGAACCAAAAAAGTGTAGTAAATTTGAACAGGAGGGGTGTATATTTCACCTTTATGGGGAGCAAAAACCCCTGAGCGGATTGAGCCCAAATTTTTGGTGGTAGGGGTCTATGACGTAATCACGCCATTCAAATTTGGTGACGATCGGTTCAGGGGTTTTTGGTTGGCTGAGGGTCAAAGTTTGCCTTTTTCCCATAGACTTCGAAGGTCGTCCTTACAACACTCACACTACCGTGTGAGGTGTGGTGACACGCATGCATGAGCGCAGATGATACGAGGCTGCATTGGGCGTATCGGTTCGTGTTGTGCCATTAAAACGGCCATAAAGAACGACCTAATAAATCAGACAAACGACTCTTTTGCACGCTAGCGTTCTGCTTCTTTGTCGGTGATTTTCTCGCGTTGACGCGTTCTGTTCGACTGCTATTACTCCGTGGTGGTTCTGTGTCTGTCGTGCGCGTGCTGATTAAAAGGCTAGATGTTAAAGGGAAACCCATCGCACATTACGGAGCGTCACCTACCATACGGGATCACACGGTGCATGCCACCCGACACGGTTTAAAGCGCCCCGCCTTAATTCCAGCTAGGCACGCCACTACTTGATTGACCTACTCCAAAGGGATATAAAGCTGAGTTGACCTTGGTATTGGTTATACACTGTGTCCCTGTTTGCGGGTTTGTGTTTTCTTGCGCAGAACCGCGTCATTTGATGTATTAAGCGTAAAAATCGGTCTAACGGACTCGCCTGTAGGCAAGTTGAATTGAAGAACCAAAAAGTGTAGTAAATTTCGAACAGGAGGGGTGTATATTTCACCTATGTGGGAAACAAAAAACCCTGGGCGGATTGAGCAAATTTTTTGGTGGTAGGCATCAACGACGTAATCACGCCGTTCAAATTTGGTGACGATCGGTTCAGGGGTTTTTTGGTTCGCTGAGGGTCAAAGTTTGCCTTTTTCCCATAGACTTTGAAGGTCGTTTTTACAACACTTACACTATCGTGTGAGGTGTGATAGAAAGTCGTACATTGGCTTTCGATTGCCACCAAATTCAATAACCTTGGATGACTTTGAACGCCAAAATAAAAGTTTTTTTATGGATTTTTTTGGCGATTTCGAATTGTGAGATGCATTTCATAAGCGAATTGCGCCGAAATCAATTGAGATAGACATAGAAAAACTACGTATAAAATTTTTAGCATTGAACGTAGATTTCGACGGTCCAAGACACGATCTTCTAGGTTTAAGGAAACCTGCGCACGAGGGCATCAAAGAGCGGTAGCCCCCTAAAAGTCGTTATTTTACCGTTGTTGGCCAGTCTTTCGTGAAAACAGTTGCAGATCGGCATGGGCATGCTGCCTATCTCAACAAGCATTATAGTGACGAGCTTTTCAGTCGTATCAACATTGATGACTTTGATAAACTTTAAATTTCGCAAAGTAAGGGTTTCGTATTGATTTTTGCGATCTTCAGCTGCAGCGCACACTCCAAGAATGAACTGCGACGAAATGGCTGGATATAGTCTGACAGTTTGCGAACAGTAACTGCTATAGGCTTTCGCGCGTCTCGTGAACATTAGCTCAAATTTCTTGTAAAAGAGTACTAGTTCATCCGCTTTGCAACTGTCTATGAAAATTCAACCAGTAGCTTTACCTTTTACAAACCATGCTCTTTGAACTACTGTAAGTCCACCCCACATTTTTAGCCGACCGTACCTCAATAAATGTCGAGCTGTTGACATGGTTGTCGTCCATCCGTCTTCCGTCACGGATGTTGGTTTTCAAACCCGACCCAGATTTAGAGTTTCCAAAATAAAGAAAATGCCACAAATTTGCTGCTTTTGTTTAACATCCAAAAGCTAAAAGTTTTTTTTAGTTTCGGGGAGCTTCGATCGCCCACTGATCCCTGATGACCGACCATGGGTTTTGCCTCTGGATCCCGCTAGGCGTTTGGCCTCCAGACCGCGTTAATAGGCTCGCGCTCCCCGATCGGCGTGTGTGTCCACCCCACATTTTTAGCCGACCGTACTTAAGTAACTGTCGAGCTGTTGTCATGGTTGTCGTTTTTCGGTCAGATGTCCGTCGTCCGTCACGGGTGTACTGTGGCTAAACGGTGCAAAATAGGGCCTAAGTTGCTATTGATCATTTATAGGAAGTCGCATATTGGCTTTCAAATGACATGAAAATCATTGACCTTGTATGACCTTGGAGGTTACTGACAACCAGTACGGTCGGCTATCCTAGCGAGCGCTGGACTTTTTGTTTAAGCTGGCGACGCCACTGTTTCCTTCATTTCCCCACTATTTTCCTTTTTAAAATCCAGTTAGAGGTTTGGGCACTCTAGGAAACGCCATAAACTCATCTAGCGGCGTGTAGATAGAACCCTGGCCGCAAACGTATTTTTAGTTTTTTTTGCAACGAATCTCATGGCAACATCTTAGTCTACGTCTACGTGCAATGTAAATGGCTGTGTTTTGTTGATTTTTCAAGTGAAAAAAATTCTCCTCCCAGTTTACCTTCACCTAAATTTTTCATGCATGCTTCAACGTCAACGGCTGGAGTGCAGCCCCTGAACGTTACCTAGCAGTTGCAATTTTTCAGTCAAAGTGTTTCACGCTAAACGAATATCAAGTAAGACGCACAAACAACAAGTCGTAATAATTTAATATAACGAAACTGAAATACTTATCTGGTTAAAAGTAAAAGCTGACGTTTAGGAATGCAGTGTAGCCAACTATTAACAATGTAACAACGCTATAGTAGTTCGTGGCTGATTGGTATACAATAGGCCTAGGCCTAGCATGAAGTCAAAATGCGGTCACTGTCAACGCACTCTGCAAGTCGTATAGATGTACGTTGTCGTTCAGCACAAGGTATTCTATTGTACAGGGAGGGTAAAAAAACGTGCCGCTTTACTTTTGTCCATAATATTCGCAAATTATTGACCGATTTTCAAAATTCTTTCACTGGCACATACTGCGGACAATTAGCAATAAAGTAGTTGTTAAATATCTCACTACACTTAAACTGCGTTGCTACACTACCATGTGAAACATAAATTTTCAAAAATTACTAAAATGACTATAATACATATGCAATAAAATCATATTCTGAAACAATTTTTTTACTAATTTTTATGCAAAAATTACATTATGTTTTGTGCTACATACATTTCTGATGTTTGTACACAAAAGCAAATGATATTGTCGTAAATAATAATTTTCAATGCACTGACGATATACCAGCGATGTAATGTGCCATTTAGCAGTGAAGACAAGGGTCTGATAAAAAAACAAAAAAATACAGTTTTTGGAGAACACTGGCAAAATTTTTGAAGATAACTGCAATGGGGAAAGAGTGAGAATGTTATTAACAGAGATTTAGGAAACATGCAGCACCGACCAAAAGCATGAAACCAGCAAACTGAAGCATACACGTACTTAAGAGAACGTGATTACTGTAAATGAAATGGTAGGCTTGCTAAACCACAAAGGCCAGAAACAAACATATCGTTCAATACGCCAGATATCCAAAGACACGGATCTAACAAAGTTTAGCATCGTACAGATCATTCACTGCATTTTTGGCTAGAAGTTTACTTCGTTTACCAACATGCATGCTGTCTATGATTGCCAGTTTTCTTGCATTTATATTTCACAAGGTAGTGTAGCGACACAGTTGATGTGTGGCGAGATATTCAATACCCACATTATTGCAAATTGTCTGCAAAGTGTGTCAGTAGAAAAAAACTGAAAATTGGTCAATAATTGGCGAAGATATGGACAAAAGCAAAGCGGCACGTTTTTATGACCCACGGTGCACATTATCTTCTACATGTCTAGAGGTCGGCGATTACCCCTCCTCAGACATTTATAATTCTGAAGCACTAACCGTGTCGACTGTATGGCCAGCGGCGCAGCTTCGTGAAAAGCGACTTAGGCCTATACATATTATTTCAATGACTTTCAACTAAAAACTACCACGACAGGTTATTCGCGTAGAGAAGACCCCTAAGCCAGTTAGCCGTAAATTTCACGGCCGGCTTAGCATTTTCGCGGCTAAAGTCTCGGCGGCTTAGCATTTTCATCCAGCATCCATAGGGAACCTTTCCCTCTACATCAGTACAGATTGTTCACGGCGTGTTCTTCATCGCAGACGATATTTGCAGATATGTGCGTTTTTAACGTTTTTATACTGTGAACGTTTTCGAACTCTATAGGCCTATTTAAAACAAGAAAGCCCAGCTGTCGCTAAGGAGAACGCGCTACAGCCCATACAGTTCCTGTTGCGGTACTGATTTTCAGTCATCCAAGATCAGTGATTTTTATGTAATCCAAAAGAGCGTATGCCACTTTATATTAGTGATTAATATTAACCTTAGCCATATTTCTCACCGTTTTTAAGATATGGCCACTTATAGCTTAAAACATTCCATTGAAAATTGCGGCCAAACCGCCGCAAATGAAGACATGGTTACTATTGACAGCCTATAGAAAGTCGCCAGCCTCCCCCCTATCTGATGGTACCATCGTCGAACCCTAAGACTTACCGTTTAGCCACAATACTGCATAAGCGGATCCAGGAGTTGAAAATGGGGGGCGGCAAGATCAAGCGCCGAAGGCGCGAGCCGAGTCGAATCGAGGCGCCGAAGGCGCCAAAGGGGGTGGGGGTGTTCCTCTCCCCACAGAGGTAGGGGTCTGGGAAGGGAACAGTGCCCCCTCCCCAGAATTTTTTTTTGAAATTTTGGGGTCAAAATGGCGTAGGCTATTTTCGTGGACTCTTGGTGCTAAATTTCGTTTTTTCTATGACCAAAACAGTATAGAAATACACTAATAATACAAGGACTGCCATGGAGATTGACTTGTCGCTTCGTTGTAGTTTGTTGTCAACAGTTGTTTTGTCAAAATGTTTAATATTAGGTCGAAAGCTGTAATTGAAGAGTG
>Ga0209367_1007083_pt1 | contig 15468 bp, 9 predicted proteins | sample WorMetLIZISLAND2_FD_187412 | JGI IMG/M metagenome (GOLD analysis project Ga0209367, IMG submission 187412) | Marine gutless worms symbiont microbial communities from Max Planck institute for Marine Microbiology, Germany - Olavius geniculatus... ... | reverse complement strand
CTGTTCAGTTTATATACAGTGTAAGGGTGACATCGTGGTTGTAGATATAAAACAGCACAAATCACAATTTAAAAATTCATACTTTACCATTACACAGTCAGCAAAGTTCTTCTGACATTGTCAAAGTTTGGGTTCTCCCATTGAAATGGCTGGTCACCCTTACAACAGTGTTGTGCTACCACGCAGCCTGTGATGATGATGACTGTGGTAAAAACAGCGCCGTTGTATGTTTTTTTCAGGGTCCTACAGAAACTCGAAAGCTCCCATTACCGACAGAATTAGTGTTTCGAGTTGACGACAAAATACTGCAAGCTGTTGATGATGCAGTGGCGTTGCACAAGAAGAACGTAAGTTTATTTTGTAATTTGTTTACTTTTAATGTTGCCTGTGTGTGTACTTCCACTTTGGTCTAAAATGTTTTGATCAGTTTGTGGTACATTTGTACACTGTGTCTGCTAAAAAAACTGACCCCCTAGACGTCGTGCAATAAAAATGTCAAAATCTGAACGAATTTGAATAAAGTTTCGTACACCTAATCCTCAATAAACTCCTGAAGCGATTGCCAAATTTCGTTGAAAAATATTATTTTTTACTAAAATTATGGAATGTTGAATATCGATAACAAAATATTTTGATTACCAGTATGGCATTACATACTGCAGTTGCTCAAGCTGAAGTGACGTTTGTTGATGCAATCAAAACAATGTAAGCAATAACAAAATCTTGTTTTCTGCAGATGATCGTGTTTTAATTAAACTGTTGAGGCAAAAGAAAGGGTATGGTGCTAAAAAGTTTATCACAGAATTTGCCAGCAAGCCGTGGACACAGTCAGGATTAAACAAACGGCTGCCTAATACTGGACACTTCACATTTTGAGGCGACCTCACAAAAGCTGTTGTAACTATTGTTTGCATAAATAGATTTAATTGAAATTTGGCATTTTGTTTGCTAATAGATGACGCATTGTTGATGTAAAATTTTGCCAGAATCAGATGATGTTTGTTTAAGTTATGCAAATGAACAAATGGGTTTACTTATGTAGCACCATATTGGTTATGGAGATATTTGTTATCGATATTCAACAATTAATAATTTTGGTAAGAAATGATATTTTTCAACGTAATTTGGAAATTGCCTTAGGAATTTATTGGGGATTAAGTATACGAAACTTTATTCAAATTTGTTCAGATTTGACATTTTTATTGCATGATGTCTATGGGGTCAGTTTTTTTACCGAACACAGTGTAGTATTGTTTTATATGCAACATTGATATGCAAAATAATGACATATTGGAACTCATCTATCAACATAGAATAAAACTTTGTGACTCAGTCATTTAAAACATAATTTGTTCCTTTTTTAGATTGTATACTGCATAACGGGTATGATACTGAACTATTAAACCAGAATAAGTAAAGTCAAATCAGAACTGGAAGATTTTAATGTTAATGATAACATAACAGACTTTTCCCTTCCTTCCAGAACTGTTGCTTAGGGGTTGTCTGCAACAAGATGCCACTCGTTGAAACAGTAACATCTTTAGTGCTTGTTGGAAACACTTTAGTGCTTTTGCACGGTAGCCCATGAAGTAACCTGAAGCTGGTTCCAAATTTGTAGACCGGCCCCAGCAAAGGCTTGCCAGCCATATCTATCCATTGCAACATGCAGTTTAAGAAAGTCACAGTTAGTGGCAGAACATAGTAAGTAAGTTAGTAAAGTAAGGAGTTATCATTTATAGCATGCCATATGTCCAAACAGGGTTCATTTTGTCAACAGCAGTGTTGTTTGTTAACAGATAGATCTTCAAATAACATCAGAAGGTGTTGGCAGTGTAGTTTGTAGAAATTTTAGCCAGAAACACAATCTGAACTGCTGAATCTGTGATCACTGTATCGTTGCAGGGAGACAGTATTGACTTAGATACGAAGCAGTTTACAGCATTTGGCAAAGATGTGGTTCGCAGACTAAACCTGCATCCGGACACGTTTATTCAGCTGGCTCTGCAGTATGCTTACTATCGTATTTACAGGAGGTAAATTACATGGCTTCAACATTTTTGTCATTAGTCATTTAGGCTAAAAAGGTCATAAAGGTTAAACTTTCTGTAAAGGTTAAACTTTTTGTTTCATTACTATGTGTATGTGCAATTTTGCCTGCAAATGCTGTTCTCGAAATGACATACCATGTTGGGCGGGACTTAAAACCCTACTCACTCGCTAGTCATTTACAGCTGTTAAGAATTCCAAAATTTTAATTGAATTTTAGTCGATTAAAAAATTGATCAAGTGCATGTGTGTGTTTTAGGATTGTTGGTTTGTGTGGATGTCCTGCAAAACTGTGTTTTTTATTGTGTAGCAAAATGTAGTATTAGAAAAATGTGAAAGTGCTCTCTGCATTTGCGATGTTGCATAGTAGTTTTTTAACTACTGTTTTGACTACATTTTGCATGTTTATCTCTGCAGCAGTAAGTTTTGATTACCTCAGTTTCATTGTGTTGCACTTACTGTATAAAATGAACAAACTGAACTGGACTACAGTATGTCACTGCCATGTTTTTTTATTCCATTTGCATTTTGCACGAACTCTACAAAACAAATGAATTGACATTTTAGTTCATTCGAGTCCAATTTATTTTGCAAAGTGTACAACAGTAAATCGGCAGGATAGCTCAGTCGGTAGAGCGCTGAGCTTTGGATCGAAAGGTCCCAGGTTCAAATCCCATCAGGATCGACTCAGCCCTTCATCCATCTTGGTCAATAAGATGAGTAGCACAACATGCGGAGGTAACAGGGAGTCTCTGTTGAGGACTAATCTACCCAACAGAGATGTATGCAATCTCGAGTTGTACTCCTGGCTCAAGGATATCGCAAAGGGATGAGCTCCTCTATACTGTGGTTACCAGCCTTACACAGTATAAACCCTTCATTTTTACCCTATAACAGTTAAAAATTGAGTTCAGGTCAGTTGAATTTATTCTCTTTGCTCTGTACAAGTAAGTAAGTTACTTACTTACTTACATACATTACTTTAGTTTTTTTGTAGGCCAGCTGCTACATATGAGACAGCGAGTACCCGCAAGTACTACAATGGTAGAACAGAAACATTGAGGTCATGTACTATGGAGTCTCTGGAATGGTCCAAGTCTATGCTTGATCCAACTGCTTCAGTATGCAGATTGCTTTTTTGTATTTTATTTGTTATCTTAATTTGGTTAAGTATTTAGTTTTGATAATTGTAAGTAATGGATTTTTCTGTTAAGATTTCTGGTGTACCACTGCACCAGAGAATGATTAGTGAATGTTGAAATGTGCAAAATATAATGTACACAGCACATTGCAGCAGTGTGCCTGACTTGTAATTTGTTCCTGTAGTGAAACTCATGTTTCCATGGATTCATTACTTGCTAAGCATTATTTTGCATTTTTTAAACATTTATCAGATCGGATCTAATCTAAAACCAATTTAGATACAGTTTCAGCAGTAATGTCGCATTGTCACTGTGAGAGTCAGAATCCAAGGCACGTTGATGGTGCCAATCTGTCCTAGGTGCAAGCTTAGGCTGAAGTAAACAGTTCGGTTTTAGGCATATATTTAAATGTGCGTAACTACCACAGCTCTAGTATTTACAAAGCATTTATTACAGAGGATGAGAGCAGCAACGGGGAAGGAATGAGACGAGAAAGCAGTAGCAGTTAGGGACTGATGAAGCTGATCATCTGTGGATCAACGTAAATTTTTGGTAGGCTGATATTCCCGTAGGAGGTTGCCCAGGTACGCTGGCTGTCGGAGCTTCCTCGCCCTGAAGGTGAGTGTCACCAGCCTGGAGATGACTTGTATCTCACGGGAAGTCAATGCAACGCTTGCTGTAAGATGATAGCATTTGTTGATAGTGGAACAGTAATAGTTCCCACTTGAGACACGGCATATGATATCAGTTTGTTGTGTGTCTACGTGTATGTGGATAGCATCAGCAGCGTCTGAAACTGATGCTGGCTGCGTTCGACAAACACAACACGCTGATGGCTGAAGCACAGGATAATCACGGTAATGATCTTTTTCATTGTGTTGTTGCGTAGTTGTTGTGATATTCCGGCAACACTTCTCTTCTCATTGGTATGATTATTTGAGACGAGTGAGCAAGGGATGATGGAGTTACTTACAGGCACTGTGTCTGCTCAGAATGATGTCAACTAGTGTACTGGATTTGGCATTCCAGTCAGTTGCTATCGGGTACCGTAACAACACAAGTTGTTCACACCCATGTGCCTTTGCAACAAATGCTATCATCTTACAGCAAGCGTTGCATTGACTTCTAGGTCGACTCAGCCTTCTACCCTTCGTGGGACGGTAAAATGAGTAGTAACTCATTTACATGGGTTACGGAAGGTGGGGACCTTGGTACAGCTGACTGGGGTTGCCTAGTCGGCCGCTGCACCAGCCTGTGTCTGCAGGCTGCACACGGTGGCCGTGTGGCAGGCGGCTCTAGTTAGTGACGAAAGCGCATTAGAGGCGTGTTTGCGACGATGTGCTATACAAATTGACGACCTTTACCTTTTATCTTTTATTTTTTGTCTCCTAGCAGTATAATTTCAATTTGATACTGGCCAAAGCTGTGTGACCTGGAAAGTAATCGTACGTCTGACGTCACAGACTCGGTGGTCTATCCACCCATGGGATTTTCGATGGGGAAATGAGCACTTGACCTACAGCTGCTTCTACTACAGCCTGCTTTATCTTTTCCCTGAGTGATTGTGTGTGTGCAGGCTGTGATCGTCACCTGTTCGGCTTGCAGGTGCTTGCATTGGAACAAGGACTTGAGCTGCCGGAACTGTTCACCGACAAAGCATACACAATGAGGTTTATCTTCTTGAATGTAATCTCTGATTTGCAAAAAAGCTGAAAAGCTAGAGTATTGCAGTTATTTTTGCTTAATTTTTACTTCTGTGGAAAATTATGTCATGAGTCATAAAAAACAAAACAGCAATCGGCTTTTACTTAGCAGAGTTATTCGTTGTGGACGTGAATTTATGCCGTACAGCATTTCTACATTCTAGAGATCATAATTTATAATCTTCATTTTTCATGTTTGCTATTGTTTTATGTTTTATCAAGTAGTAGATAATATAAAATAAGTCATACTATATATTTGTTGATGGTTGAGTTTTGATCAGTATAACTGATTTTATATCTTGTCTTTCTATGAGCTCAGTGTCAAAGGTACAGTGCTGAACAGGATTGATTCCAGCTGTCACTGTCAGTGGGAGTTGATAAGAGCATGCTGTTGGCGATGTGCAGAATAGTTCAGTCAGTTCATTGCATATTTTGGAGTGGCCACACTCAAGGACGTTTTTGAAAATGTTGCATCTCGTAACATCATCGCTTATGTTAAAGATAGCGGCTTTTACAATCGTACATAATGTTGTTTTTACATTAGCTTAATAGCCTTGATCTTAACAAGTATTTTAACTTTGCTTTTTATACATATATTGACTGTTTTTAACTAATTTCAACCACGTATGGCACTGAATGGCCTATTTTGTGCTGATGTGTCGTTAAGAAGCTACTCACTCACTCAGTTCAATGCGAGTAATACAAATGCTGATTTCAGCTTCGAAACGAAAAGCACACTGATTAATATTGGAGAACTGAAGTTATGCACCCACAGAAAACATCTCAAGGAGATGAAGTGATCTCAAAACTTGAGAAGAGAAGACCTTTTGGACTGAGATGAGACTAAGACACTAGTACATCTTGGGATGGTCTTGAGATAAAGATGTTGAGGTCAAGACCACATCTTTGTGCTATTGAGTGTTTTATATTATTCTACTGCTATAGTACTTTACAATCGTTGTATGCTGTGTTCTAGTGGCGGCAATGGGAACTACATATTGTCAACAAGCTGTGTCGGCTACACGCCTATCTATGGCTGTGTTGCTCCGATGTGCACGGATGGCTACAGCTTTTTCTACAGCATTGAACCCACATGGTAAGTTCTTACAGAGCATATTATATGGATTTATTATTGACTCCCCAATTGGCATTTAATGATACTCTTGGGCAAGTGTCAGATGACTTCGGTAGTGCTGCTTTTGTTGTTGAAATTTGGGGTGAGTTGTACCCCTCTCCCTGCTTCCCCTTCTGCTACAATGATAGGTACGTAAGGCCAACATGGGGAACAGTGCCGTGAAATGTTGAGAAATTTTCAGGGAATTTAAATAACAATGCTCACAGCATAAATTACTGACTGTCCAAATTGTTAGCAACCATTTTATCAGTTCAGTTGTTTAACTTTGCGTTCTTAGATATACTGTTTCTGATTTTTTGTAATTTTATAGCTGAAGTTTTAAACTTTGTTGTGCATTTGTGATGCATGTTTTTGAGTGAAATAATGTACACACATTGCTGGTTGTGCTTGTCTTGTCGTCATAGCATAAACATGGTGTCGTCCACGTGGGTGGCTGACCAGGAAACAAGTGCTGCAAGGCTGGTGGGCGGAGTCTGTCAGTCTTTGATTGACATGAGGCAACTGGCAGAGACCACGCCTCCCGACTCACGACTTTGATCAGTTCATCCCATGTTGACATTATTTTGACTGACTACATCAGTTGCTTACTGGTTATGGGGTAAAAGCCTAGTGTGGCTAATTGGGGTGGTGGTATGTCTGCTGGCTGCTGCGCAGCTCCAATTGTTCGCTGGTGCAGGCAGTAGACTTCTGCGTAATGTGCCGTGATATCGTTAGCTAATGCCAATCAGCTGCAAACAGCTGGTGGTCACAACTTGCGAGTCTGACGTGTGTAAGCAGTACTGTATCGAGTATCAGACGTCGTTTTAGGTGGAATTGCATCTTGCAGTGCAAGGGATACCACCTATTCCCGCTTTGTGCTCATGTCTCTACAGGGTGCGGCAAAAAAGTGGACCCCTAAAGTTTTTCGCCGTTTTCTCAGCAACCGTTTAGGATTTTAGTATGAAATTTTACAGCTTTATTTAAAGAAACTTGCTACATCTAACTGCCAAGTAAAATGTGATTCTGTTGAAAAACGACGCAGTTATAGATTTATTAACATGACCACCTACCGATTTTTTAGCATTAAAAATGTTCAAACTAAAAATGTTATTTAATTTTCAATCCATGCACATCAGAGCAACACAGTTATAGATGGGCATTTAGCCGACACAGCTTGTTGACAATATGCAGTTCCCATTGCCACCACTAGAACACAGCATACAACGATCGTAAAGTACTATAGCAGTTACACGTTACTGCTGATGACATCACAGTGACGTTTTGATAAACAGTAATTTATATTGTTTATAAATTATCACTAAGTTATCGTTCTTTTAAAACAATCGCCAGCTGCCCACCGGGTTCATCTTCCAGCAGGACGGCGCGCCAGGACACGCAGCGCGCAACGCCGCACTGCAGCGCACAGAACTGGCTGCAGGCCAGCTGTCCAGATATCATCACAATAGACCAATGGCCTGAAAATTTGCCAAATATAAACCTAATGGACTATCACGTATGCGGTGCAATGTTGGAGGCTTACCGCAAGCTTAAATCAAAGCCAAAAACAAGCACCGAACTCAAGGAATCGCTTCAGGTTATCTGGGGCAACCTGCCACAGTGACCGATCGACAAGGCTGTAAAAGATTTCTCAAATAAGGCGACTGAAGGCTGGTGTTGTAGCTTGGAGCTGGCGGTGAACACTTCGAACATTTGCAGTGACAATAGAATTGTGGCATCTGATCATTATTTAACTGTGTTGTTTGAACGATTTTATTAAATTGGTGTTGTAGCCGGAACATTTTTGAATGCTGAAAAATCGGTAGGCGGTCATGTTAAAAAATCTGTAACCTCGTCGTTTTTCAACAGAATCAAATTTTACTTGGCATTTAAATGTAGAAGGTTTTAGTAAATAAATCTGTAAAATTTCAAATTAAAATTCCTACGGTTGCTGAGAAAACAGCAAAAAACTTTAGGGGTCCACTTTTTTGCCGCACCCTGTATAGCGCAGTTTGTCATTCGTCTGGCGTCTTTCACATTTATGCCCCCGGCTTAACCATTAAGCAGATTTTGACACCGTTTGGCAGGTACGCTAGTGGGGTCGAATGACCCAATGTGTTGTGGGTCCCAGAATGATGGGTAACCCCAGCATGGGAAACAGTGCCATTAAATGTTGGGAAAGTTTTGTGGAATTTTGCAGTGCTCACTGTATAAATTGCAAGTAACCGATGTTTTTTTTAACATAACTTGTTAATGTTCTTTATAAGTAAATATTTGTAAATATTTGTGTACCGGTAACAGAAAAATGGGTAAGTGGTATCTTTATCTGATTTGGTGTTTTAGCTGGTTTTTTTAGGTTACATATTACTATAGCAAGACTTTGATTGTGTTAACATAGTTTTTTTGTGGATACTTTTTAATTTCTTGTCGGAATTGTGAGTTACAAGAACTGACTGCATTGTCTTAACAATACTGATTACTCAGTGTATGTGTACACAGAACGTATTTCTAGTTTATTAAATGAAACTGTGCATTTTTGTTACATTCCTGATAAATGTTACTGATTTTTGTCGTGTTGTTATAACATCTTATTCCTGTGACACTTGAATCAATACATCATTCTGTGTTACATTGTACATTGCTGTCCTGCGTGGTAACTTGTTTGTGCTGGCTGTGCTTCGTCTTCAATGAAAGAATATTGAATGAGCATTTATTTGTGAAAACATTGTGTAGTTATCTATCAAAAACAACACATTTGATTAGATCAACTCAGCCTTCTCCCCTACATGAAACTGTACAATGACTGTCGGCTTTGAGATAAAGTAATAAAATGGGTGACGGTGAGCAGCCAATTGGTAATTGTCTTTCATTAAATGAACCAGGGTTTGAACACCTGTATAGTGATAAACAGCTCCCCCCCCAAAAAAATAACTAAACACACCTAAAAAAGCAGACTGATAGTACTGAGTTTCTATTTTTGCAGTTACTGTAATAAATTACTAATGTGGATGTAAGATCACCACTAATTATTTGATAGCATCTACCTAGCACTGCTTGTCTAAACCGCCCCCTCCACAAAATAAAGCCCAAAACCCAGCAGAACCCAAAAACATAAGGCTTGGCTTTTTTTATAAGATTGGTCTTTGAACTGCAGGGTAAAGTCTTGTGATAGTTTTGCTAGGCTACGATTACAGAATGAGAAACACTTCCCTCATTGTTGTTGTTGTTATCGTTATTATGCGGTCATCCTAATAGGCTGCATTATGGGTCTTGCCCGTCTGTGTGTCTGTATATCCATGTGTACAGGCTCCTAACTCAAAAACAAAAGGTAATATAAAGGTAAAGGTGCCATGAGGCTATGGGGGCATAGGTGGGGTACTCATCTCCCTTACCAAGGCCTTTGAGTCCGTAGGTGGATAGACCACTGAGTCCATGACACATGCCCAGTGCGATGACAGACCTACGGTTACTTTCCCAGCTGCGGGGCATCACCGCCCTTTGACCGGTACCAAATTATACTGCTTGGTGAACAGAAACACACGTGTATGAACAACTTGCCGTGAGTTGTTACATGACAGTGCACCAGCCCCGAGTTGATCCAGAGACCTTTCTGTCACCAGTCCGACATGCTACCAAGCCACACTAAAAACAAAAGGGCACAGAAAAAACAAAATTGGTGTCACTGGTGAAAACCGGTTTGCCAATTTTCAGTTGAAAAGGTCAAAGTTGTACAGCTCTATGCGGACGGCCGCATAACATGTTGGCAGTGGGGTGAGATTGTTCGAGTCATAAAGGCACACTGCTTTCACATTTACTGCAGCTACATATTACGACACTAACAGCAACAACACCAAGGCAGATGAACATTGCAGTCAGAAACATAAATCACAGATCATTGTGAGTGCATTGAATCAGACTCCCAGCAGTATGGCACAGCAGTAAACATGCATGTGTACGCAGACGCTATACAAACACACAATATATAATAGACAACTATCCTAAAGGCCAATTTACATCCATTATGCCTGGGTTGACCAGTTGCCCCTTAAAAGTTTGGTTTACAGGTCTAGATTACATTCTCACACCTAAAAAGTGACCAAGTGAGTTATTGTACGACAACATATTTCTGCAAAAAAACATAGCACAAATTCCCTAACAACTACAAAAAATGACAACAAAACATGAAATAAATTAGTCACATAACCATATGTGTACTTAGCAACGTAGTCTAGATAGTTCTTATTATAACTGCACTTAAAATCAGAAACAATATGAATGTACTCAGGTAATCGTTTTTGCATAACACAAAGCCTTTGCTACATTGCAAAAAAAGTCATCGCTTAAGTAACTTAGCCAAAGACCGAGATATAGAGAACACTGAACAATGGAAGCTTTAGCTTACCGGCACAACATAACAGACAGCCTCACAACCAGAACTAGTGTTAATTTTAAGTACAAATGTGTCAACAAATAGCCAAAAACTGCTCTACAAATAAACTCATAAATGCACAATTATTATGCCGTTTGTTGCACTGGTGGCCAGTGGCTGATTTTAAGATAACTGGACGCTTAAGTTGATATGCAAATGTCAGCCAATTAGACTACATGTTTTTAGTTAACTCGCCAGGCAATGCTAACTGGCAGCTAACTAAGTGAGTAGTTAATCAAAGAATGAGAAACTGACCCTGATTAACATGAAGGCAGTAATACACAAACACATAAGTGGCCCTGAATGAGACATTTATATGGTATGTGACTTTTTGATAACCATGGGGTTTTGTGGTAGGTTTTTACAGAAAAGACCACATTATGGGTCGGGCCCAACTGTCTCTGCTCTGGACGTGCACTGCTCCTAACTCGAAAAATAAAAGCAATAGAAAAAGCACAATGGTGGGAATGTTCCCCAGGGCAGGAGTAGCTAGTGTGCCAACTATCTACTCAAAAGATTAAAGTCCACTTTTTCCATCGCCAATCAAATCAAATTTGATCTCCAATTTACTGATCTCCGATTAACTTGATGTTTAGAATTTATCTTCGATCAACTGTGTTTCGTTTTTCCACGCATTTTCGATCTCCAATTACGTAATCGGTGATTAGCTGATCGACCGTCAACTGAGCCTACTTTATGCCAGTCTGATTGGCTGACAGCTGACCTCGATTTCCAGTGTTGTGCTAAATTACCCAGCATGCGCTGCGAGTGGATGCCGTAGCCAGTAAACGTTGTCATAGCAATGACATCAACGATATCGTGCATATCGTCTACTGTCAAAAATAGGTTGTACTGCAAATCAATACGGGAGCGTCTACCCATTTTATTTCTTCACAAAACACTATGCACAGTATAAATTGATCAGTAATGATTGATCGCGGCCATGCCTTGAACTTCATTTTAATGTGTGAATTGCCATTTTGACCAGCAAAGTGAAGTGATGTTTCTGGTGCGAATAAGCAACGAACTGCAGATCACCCTGTTTAATCATCAATTAAATGACTTGATCCGCCAACATTCAGCCATCAACTTGATGGGAGATTTGATGGACGATTAGTTGCTAATTGGCGATGGAAAAATGGTCATTGAATGACCTCTGATCAAGTCTTGAAGTTAATCGGAGATCAGTTTGATCGGCCATCAAATGTGCATGGAAAAACGGGACCTAAAAGTCAGTCGTGGCTAGATCGAAGCACATGACTGCACAATATGTTTGCACTAAGCCAATATGTTTTCTATCATATGTGTCTCCAAAGACAATACAAGACATAAAACAACGAAACTGCAAGAGAAACACTGACAGATAAAGCAGCAGCAGTTACAGCAGTAACAGCAGCATCACACAGAAAATGAAGACAGGGCTGGGAAAATAAAAACACCTACAATATGGCCCAATGAAAAGCAAGCCCCTAAATTCTTGTGATAATGGCATCATATATTGACCTACATTCACACTTCTTTTCTGCAGTAAATCAGATTGTCGAAGATCCCGTCACACCCCAAACCTGTTGCTACAGTACCTTCTGAAACCGAGCAGCTTTGGAAAAGTCAGTTACAAAGTCACTGGATTGTAACTAAATATATTACAAATTACATATTTCACAGTGTTTGCACTGCAGTGTGACACTTAGTGTATTTCAAGTTTACAACTGATGTGGCTAATGGAAGAATTTTGTCGATCGGTTAACATCGGATACACTTATGGATGCGCACGAGCTAGAGGCTTGCTTCATTACGCACAAACCACCACCATGCGCTAAATTCAGCTGAGAATCAGCTGGACGTCATCTGAATGTCCGAGCTGTCTAAGAGCCATGACCAGAGACTCGTGGGATGCACGGAGATCGGATGAAGCTTCGCGCCAATCGTAGAGCATCCGGAACGCACCCTGATACGACTGACCTTCACTGGACTGCAGTTCACTGATATCTTCCTCACCAACTGATAGTAACTTAGCGAGCTGATCCCAGCTTGCGGCTATCCGCTTTGCCAGCTGCAGCAGATGACGATCATCCAGCACGTCTAATACACAGAAAAACATTTTCATGCAAAAAAACCAATAATACAAAACAATGCAAGCTGCAAGTGACCCTTAAATTCAGGCGGCATGTCTGTGGCTGTGTTTCTGTCATCTGTTTGCCTGCAAAATATCAATAGCAGCTCTGCCTAGCTCAGTTGTTGCTAGAACTGACCAAAAATCGTTTTGCATTGCAGCACGTGAGCACATCACATACCAGATTGTTTTTATGCTAATTTGTTCGGTCAAAGTTTCAACTGTTTTTCTGAATGGTCAATTTTGCTCATAAAATGTTACCTGTATAATTTGGTAAAAGTTATGCTACGAAATTAGTGTAACAAGCAATTTTGAGCTGCTTAAACCAAGTTTTTAGATTTAAACTAGTTTAAACTTCTTGACAACAAAAAAGTTTCTGCTGACAAAAACTCAACCACAGTACAAACACTATTAACAGCTCACCTGCTGGACAAACATCAGATCCAGCAGCAGCAGCAGCAGTTGCACCTGCTCCAGACCCTGTGGAAGCTGTCTTCTTGCCAAAGCCAGCAAATGTTATCAGAGAATCCTTCTCATCACCTGTGTGCATTTTATACAAGCAGCAAAACTGTCAACAATTTAGAAAGTTGAAGGTCGTTTATAACTCTTAAAGTGACATATGTCAGAGCTACGGCACACTATACAGTGAACATATCTGCCACCCGACACAGATAAACATGCTCGACCAGACAGGCCGGAAATTCATTCACCTACCACGAACAAATGAAAGGCTGAGTTGACCTTGGTGGTTGCTTATATAAGGAAATGACTTAGCTATCTATGTAAAACGTAAAGTCCTTCCCGAGCCTTACGGCCCATACGGCGGCGCTGATCTCCGTTTCCTTAGCCCTCAGCCAGACATCAGTTTTTACACTGTGAGACCACAGATACGTGGCCAGTGCATCACGCGGTGTGCCTGTTTCTGTCTCAGCTTTTGCTGGTACTCATTACGCCTACCCACGGAGGCATAGCCAGGCTGAGTTGACCTGGGTGGCTGGTTACATACTGGAATGGTCACCCATCCAAGTACTAACCGGGCCTGGTGTTGATTAACTTCGTTGATGCAATCAACGATGCTACCAAGTGAGCCAGACCACCACCTAGCTATCTTCAATCAACCAAATTAGTAACCAATCGATAGCAACCCAACCAGTAAACATTTCTTGACGGCACATCAACACAGTATAGACTATGCATATATAGAGAGAGACACAGCCTTACAAACAGCACTAATGAACCTAAATATGAGAATAAAAAATAGATAATATACAGGATTCTAAAAATCAATGACTTTGATAAAAGTAAGAATATTTGGGGGTGTTAACTGTGTCGAATAACTATTTGAAAGTTCTAGCAAAAAAGTATCGCTGCCTTTGCAATGTTGCAATGACAACATTGAAGCAGCACATATACATGGTGTTTCATAAAAAAGACCCCTTTTTGTTTTTTTCAGAATTTACTCAATTTATGAGCAATTTACATAAAATTTTACCAGTTGTAGCTAAAGAAATACTAATTTGAAACATTTGAACAAAATATGGCACTTGATTGAATATTCTTTGCTAGTCGCGATGTAACACTGACGTCATAATGTGTCACAGGTACAAACTTGCTAGTCTCAACTGGTGCTGTCAGTTGCTACCCTGCTTCGACGGTGAACTTGATCTGATTCGCTAATGAATAACGCTTATCGTGTCAGCACTGAGCAACATGGAAACATGAAATCGGGCGTCTTGTGATCCCAAAACTCAACATCTTGCAAGCTCGGTGTGATAGTGCACTGTCTTGCTCGAACACGTGAAAGACCAACTATCCCCACAGACACGTATAAATTCAATCGCTTTGCACATTTTTGTGGCTGCAACTGTAAAACCTCAAATATTTGACACCAACGAACCAGATTTTTCACCATTGAAGCAGGGTAGCAACTGGCAGCACCAATTGGGATTAGCCTGTTTGTACCTGTGACACATTATAATATCAGCGATACATCATGACTAGCAAAGAATATTTAATCAACTGCCATGTTTTGTTAAAACATTTTGAATTAGTATGCATTCAGCTACAACTGGTAAAAATTTCATGCAAACGGCTCATCATTTGAGTGAATTATGAAAAAAACAAAAAGGGGCCTTTTTTATGAAACACCGTGTACAACAGATAATGCACAGTCACCGAAAAAGCACTGTTGTTGGCAAATAGCTACAAAATTTACACAACACAATAACTCACTCTCCAAAATGGCCAGAGTCATCTGCTCCAGTTCACGAAGCCCATTGTTGCGCAGAGCATCTAGTATGTAACGCACATCAAAGTCTTCACCCCACGCTTCCTTCCACAACATCAGAGCCTTGTAGGCCTGCATGAATGGCCTCTCGGCTTCAATCTTCTTCAGAGCGTTTGTATGGACATCTGCGGGGAATTTCGTCATCAGTGACTCAAACACAGGTCTCCAGTCGGAACCGAGTGCACGAGACACATCCCGCAGGACTTTGTTAGTCCGTAAGATATCAGTCTGGACAATCATCAACACGCAAACAAACAACTCAATGACTACACGTCAAAGCAATTAAAGTGACATCAGAAGCGCATCCGGTAACGTAGTGGCTACAAGCGGCTTGTAGCCACTACACTACTGGACACATTAATGCAAAATCATTTGCGCAATTGCTATTTCTACTCAAAATTCACTTACTACAACAACCAACAGTCATATTTAGTAGACAACTATGATGTCATGCTCGTCTGCACTAGCCGCTAACGTAGATTGTTGTCTGGCGAAAAATTGTAGCGGCTAGCAGTGTATCGCAGCCAAAATCTCGCAGCTGCTATGTTGCCAGATACGCCTCAGTTCACAGCACTTGATTCACACATGACTGAATCATCACTTAAGTACAGCGGCATTGTGGTGGGGAAAATGGGGG
>Ga0209367_1007082_pt1 | contig 15469 bp, 6 predicted proteins | sample WorMetLIZISLAND2_FD_187412 | JGI IMG/M metagenome (GOLD analysis project Ga0209367, IMG submission 187412) | Marine gutless worms symbiont microbial communities from Max Planck institute for Marine Microbiology, Germany - Olavius geniculatus... ... | reverse complement strand
GAAGGAAACAGGCCAGAGCTGTCATGATGTACAGAATAGTCCACGGTCAGATTGCTATACCAGCACCAGTCTACCTCACTCCAAACATGCAGAGCACAAGAGGACATGGTAGCAGGTTTTGCATTCCAGCTGGGTGTGTTGATGCCTTTGGACACAGCTTCTTTCCAGTTACCATCCGGATATGGAATAACCTGCCTTCTGATGTCGTCATGTCTCTTTCCCTCGAGGTCTTCAAGTCCCGACTGACAGGTGCCATGGTGATGCAGAAGACAGATTAGATCCATCCTGTTTTTATCAGCCGCACATCTTGCACACTTTTATCTGTTCTGTCTGGAGTTCAACAGTTGTTCCCAGCACTTTACGCACCTCTGCCATGCACGACATTACTCGCAAGAGGATATGTGCATTATTGGAAAAGAAGAAGAAGAACTGTCTTGAGTCTTGAGTCGACCTACAGAGGAAATGATATTCGTTGTTCTGAAATTGTTTCGTTTGCATTAGCGTAGCACCTTGAAATAACGTCTGTGGGGCCCGTGAATTTCTAAAACTCTTTACGTGAATTTTCCGTGAAATTTGACACATTTTAAAAATTCTGTCGTGAAATCATGCATTTTTTCCCGTGAATTCGGTTGGTCCCTACCTATCTGCAACCATTTTTACGTTAGACGAGCCAATAACTTTAGAATAACACCTTTTTAAGGGGGTTCCCCTTTTTCGCCCCCTTGTTCGGGAGGACTCCCTCACCCAGCGGCATGAAATTTTGTTACAAAATGCTAGAGACATTAAGCTATCATACGGTGAAAACCCGAAGTCTCTGTCTCACCTGGTTTTGAAACAGTACTGGGTTGTGACAGACAGACGGACGGAGAGACAGACAGATGGACAGACAGAATTACCATAGCTAATACGCGCTATATCTAGCTATGCTAGCTCTCGCGAGTAAAAAAAATGATGCAAAACTTGTGAGCACAATCGAGCATAGCCTCGTGGTTACATGTAAAACAAGACATCTGCCAAATGTTTTAAAGCCAAAAGCTTCCCTGTGCTGGGCCACAGATACCAGAAATGTGTTTCACATTATCACATCTAAACGTTTATGCAAAGGTTTTTTTACATGTAATAATCATGTTTACAAGAAATTTGAGCTAATGTTCACAGGACACGCGAAAGCCTATAGCAGTTCATCTTTGCAAACTGTCAGTCTATCTCCAGCCATTTTGTCGCAACTTTTACAGGGGTACCGCTCTCTGATGCCCTCGTGCGCAGGTTTCCTTGAACCTAGAAAATTGAGACTTGGACTGTCGAAATCTACATTCAATGCTGAAAATTTCTTATGCAGCTTGTCCATGTCTATCTCAATTTGTGTCAGCGCAATTCGCTCTTGCAATGTGTCTTGCAGCCTGAAATCGTAAAAAATCCATAAAACCCGCTATTTTGACGTTCAAGGTCATTCAAGGTCATTGAATTGGGCGCCAATCGAGAGCCAGTGTACGACTTCCTATTAGCAATTAATAGTAACCTAGGCCCTATCTTGCACCGTTACTAAGATACAGCGACCTATTGGCCAAAAATCGTAAATTTTGCCCACCCCCTCTCATTTAGCGCCCTCGATTGGGGTGACCCCCTTCGAATTTATGGAAAAGCTTTACGATTCCTGAAACTAGAGTCTTCCAGGCAGCCGAAGGTGATGATTTGGTGATCCTAGCTTGCACCGTTTTTGACTGATCGACCCATGTGATGAACAGACAGACGGACAGAATTGCAATGGCTAAGACGCGCTGAAAGCAGTATCTGCTTTCGCGCGCAAAAATGCTTTAAAACATTTCTGCAAACACTATGAAAATTTCAGCAAAAAGATTAACAAATGTCTTAAATGTGGTTGCAAGTATAACAAAACACAAAACATTGGCATAAAATTTTTGCAATGTCTCTTTTTGTTTCACAGGTAACCACAGCCTTAGTATACAGGGCAGGCCAAAAAACTGGCACAATGTTTTTATACACCAATAACTTCGTCAAATATTAACCAATTTTTCAAAATTCTTTCAATGTCAGAAAAAATTTGTAGTAACACTATCATTAAAAATCCCACCACACCTCATGTGTTGCTACACTACCTTGTGAAATGTCAGACATCGCACTCAAGCTGGCGATGACACTGAACAATTGCGTGATTAACATTGATCAAGCCTGACAAACAGCCTGGACTTAAATCCGGTCGATTATGCCGTTTGGGGAACCCTTTAACAGATGATCTGTCAACGTCGAAAATTCACGACAATCAACCAGCTGAAGCAAGTGATCATCACTGAGTGGGGCAAACTGTCACAGCGTTTGGTTGATGTTTGGTTGATCGCGCCACTAGTCAGTGGCGTCGCCGGCTTGAGTGCGTCATCCAGCAGCAAGGCAGACACATTGAACATTTGATGTGAAAACTGTAATATGTGACAGTTACTTTGGACAATAACTGAGATAATAAACAGGTAGCTTCTTTTCTTACAATGTGTTGTTACAGATACTGTATTGTTTTCAATTGTTGGTTTAAAAATGCTGATATTTCACTAGGTAGTGTAGCGACACACTTGAGGTGTGGTGGGATCTTTAGTGATAGTGTTACTACAAATTTTTACCTGATTTCGACAGTGAAAGAATTTTGAAAATCGATTAATATATGACAAGGTTAATGACAAAATTATTGGCATATAAAAACATTGTGCCAGTTTTTTTGGCCCACCCTGTATAGTAAGATCCACTACTTGCACCTAGACATTCATACTACACATCATGCAGTCTGATACACATTTGGAAACGAATCAGACATCACTGTTTTGCCTTTGACTGCTTTGTTTTGGTTATATGCAGTCCTTCAACTCGCCCAAAAATAGATGACCCAGAATGACCGAATGTTGTTTAAATTGATCATCATTTGAGTGAATTATGAAAAAGGGGGCCTTCTTTAAGAAACACCGTGTAGGATTATTAAACCGTCAAAAGCAGGCTTTTATAGAAAAAAAAAACAAAGATGCGTGTATGTGATTAGTGGCAAATATGTTGCCCATGGAGTCTAGCAATAAAAATTTGTGTTGATATTTGCAAAAATTCTCGGAAGACAGGGCATCAAACAAGAATGCATGGTTCAACCAAATTACTGCAGTAACCTAGTTGAAGTGTACTTCACCAACTGATCTACCAGAACGTAGCTGTAATTCAAAATATGGCATCACAGTAAGTATGCCTGTATGGTACAATTCGCCCACTAATTTTCATGTGGATCATTAGAAGATCTGCTGTGCGGTCAAACCAAGGAGTGGCATGCCACTGGCCGAGATACCTCTGTGCGACGTTGGTCTGTTGACTGTAATCAACTGTGACGGCCAACTGACAACTGAAATTCCAGCCATACTCCTTCACCTGCAACGCAAACAACGAAACTCGATTAAAACAAACTGAGCGCAGACTAAAGGTGTGTTCAAAGCAACAGAAATGAACTGGGAAGAAATATGACGTGCATTATTTCAGTTCAGTTCAGTCCATTTTGTTTCATTCCATTTCTGTCACTTTTAACACACCTTAACAATAGCAAAGTCGTTTTACCGGCCTTACTGCAACCCACGGAAATACGATAATACCATTTTTCCAAAAATCCATCCCTGACTCCAGCCAGCTGCGCGAATGCGAATCCACCCAAAAGTTCAAAAAAAATAATATCCTGTATATCCTTGCCATGCACAGTGACACTGATAACTTTGCATCCTCATAACATCATGCTGTAAAATCTAGAGAACATGAGGGTAGCAGAATATTTGGAACCTATAATTTTTGATAGACACCAGAAATACTGAAGAGCATCATTATCAGTTGTGTTGCTATCACCTATTTTAGCATCAGCATGCAGCACAGGTAAAACATGATTTGATAGTCTGGTATAATCGTACTCCAGTGGGCCTCTGGACTGAACCTTCCACATTCTGTGTACTGCAAGATAATCTTCGTGCTGTCAACTGTGGAGAAGTGAATGTCCTGGCTCCTTTGGACTTGTTGACTGCATTCCATATGTTCGCGTACAACATCTTTATATAACACTCTTCATCCATAAATAGTGACTGTGGACACGCTCCATGAACAACATCACTGCATGGTTCCGTATGGTTCACTGCACTCCATTAACTGTATAGATCCACTGTATGCTGCCATCAGCCACGTTCCAGCCTCTCGTGGTCATACTGGTCATCTCTGGACCACCGGAACATACAGCTCAGTCAGGCAGACACTGGCGCCAATCCATTCTGGCAGTGATAAACTGCGACAGCAATGCGTACCAACTGGGTATGTACAGATAACGCAGTTCATGGTTTTTTTCTCAATTCTTGGTCACACTTCCAAGAGTTGGTGATGGCCCATGCACGTGCATTAAGGAACCTGGTCAGTGGTCATTAACCTAACAAAAACAGTCTTTGGGCATTATGGTACATAAATAACATACTGAACCATGTCGTAAAAAAACATATCCACAACTTAAAAGTCAAGATGCAACGTAATTGACAAAATGTGGCCTGCAACATAGGGAATAAGTCCTCATATGTTGAAAAGCTTTAACCTAAACTTTAACGTTCATTTTCGACAAATATTTTCAACACATGAAAAATTTTAGTCACGACCATGTTTCCAACACATTACAGTGATGTAGGAACGTTATCTTCCATTTTCTAGAAATAAATTCTCAATAAAAGGAAAAGCTTTTGAATATTATACACATCTTTAATAGCGAAAAATAGTGATTCACAGCATTACCCGTTCTAGAAACCAGGTACCCGATTGCAATTACCTGCGTACCCGGACTCAGTTTCAGCTTTAAAGCAAGTAAAGAAAAAACAACAATGAGGTGAGATGTGCATATCTAATTATATATTTTCCACAAAGTTATTTTTAATATAAAACGTCTATAATGTGTCAGTGATACCAAATATGCATAGTCTGTCAACGAAAATGGCTGAAATTGAATCTCCCATGCAGTACTGAATTTCGCCAGAAATGCTGCAAGTAGCGAGATTTACATCGGTTTCATCAGTAATCACTGCTAACCAGTGCAAATCAAGTCTGGGTACCCGGTTCCTGGTACAAATCACTAGTCAAAAGTATACTTAACTTACATTGCGATGCAAAAAAACAGCAGATTGCATATCCCATGCAATATTTCCCACCTCATCTTAACACTGGTCCCACACTACTTCGGAAAAGTTACGAGATTAATTTACCATAAAGACCAAAGCATTAATTAACGAGATTAATTTACCATAAAGACCAAAGCATGCGCACACTGTGGTGCATTTGGAAAACACGTGATTTGTAAATAATCTTACTTACTTATCCTTTGCATTTTATTGATCACGTATTCACGATGAACTGGGAGAACAGCTCACAGCCACTTGGCATAATCTGGAACAGCCGATTATTAACTTGGCAATTGATCAGTGTCACAAGCAGCTAACATCTTGTGTTAAGGCCAAAGGCGGACACTTTGAATAACAGTTATAACCATTAATTTTGCATCTAACAGAAAAAAAAATTTCACCTGAAATCAGTCATCATTTTCTGAAGATACAATGTCTTTTTAGGGAATTATTAATAATTAGGGAATTACAATGTATACATGCCCTGGTCTTTGTGACAAATTAATCTTTTCATTTTTCCAAAGTAGTGTGAAACCAGTGTTAAGATGAGGTGAAAAATATCACACGGTTTTGTAAAAAATTTAATTCCCTTTCCAACGCTGCAACAAATGTGACAAGAAATCTGAGCTAATGCTCATGAGATGTGCAATGCAATGTAAGTTTTCTTGGTCTATCAGCAGTAATTCTGACAAAAATTTACTCTTTAAATGTGCGTTGTAGCAAAAAGTTGCGAAAAATTCACTAAAACCTCTATTTTTGAAAATTTGCTAAAAAGTTGTGACATATAGCATAATGTATGAAAATAACTACATAATGAAAAAGTATAAATTAAATTAGTAGAACACAAACACATGGGTACAACATTATATTCACATTTTTATAAACAAAACAACAAGAGTACTGAATCAGTACTTTATCACACTCTACAGAGCCAAATGCCCATGCTATAATACATTATCATTTTTATTATTTTTATTATGCATGAAAAATATTATCGTGGCATTTAGTCTAGTAGACTTCAAAGACACGTAACATAATTACACTAAAAGTAGACATGTTCGGCAAACAGAAAACTAGGAGAACTAGAATGAGCATCACTAGTAGGACGTTGCGAACAAATACGTCTTCAAATGATGCTTAAGTCGACAGTGATGACGATAACGTGATAAACGATGGTAGGCTGTTCCATGCACAGGCTGCAGCAACCGGGAAAGTGCGATCCCCAATCGTACTGCAACGAGTCACTAAAACAACGACCACTGTTTTATGAAGACAAGCACCAAAGTACTGGAAAGGAAGAATCACTGATAACAAAGGCAACTGTGAGAAGCTCTGGCATAAACTGTCTGGTGTTATGGGTGAGAAGACCAGCAGGCATGAAGACGGTGAGACCCACAGTGCTAAGGAATTTGCCAAATTCTTTGATGAGAAGATTAACAGCATCCATGAATCGGCCTCCAGCATGCCACTTCATGACGTACCGGTCACCGCTACACACACATGCTAGACATGTGGAACCTTGTTAAGGCTCACGACATCTATAAGTTAATCCAGTCTGCCTGCAACAAAACATCAGTCTGATCCAGTGATGACATGGTTGGTGAAGAAGTTTGGTTAGCGCCATTTATCACGAGACTTTTCAATGTGTCTTTGGTGACTGGCTGTTTTCCGGCCAAATTCAAGCACACTGCTCAATAAGAATGGCTTGGATAAGGATCAGCTAAAGAATTACAGGCCGGTATCTAACTTACCATTCTTGTCGAAACTGCTGAAGAGAGTGGCGCAGACACAGATACAAGAATTTCTGACTGTCCACAGCATGATGCCGATTCACCAATCAGCATACAGGTAGCAGCACAGCACGAAGATGGTGCTGTTAAATCTTTGCAGTGATCTTCAGCAAGCCAAAGACCATGGAAAAGTGTCGGCTTTGTGTCTCCTAGACCTAATGGTGGCATTTGACACGGTGGATAACAAGCTGCTAATTCAGCGAGTGCATTGAACCTGTGGCAACGCTAGTCCACACATTTGTCATGAGTCGTATAGATCATTTCAATGGTCTGTTGGCTGATGCACCGAAAGTGGTGACTGACAAGCTGCAGAGTGTAACAAACTCTGCATGCAGCACGGGTCAATTTTGATGTAGCTCGGTTCTCAGAACCTATAGCATAGATCAATCCGTTTCATCCAGCAAGTTGTCAAGGAATATCCCCCATTTCGCATGCGGGGGTCCAAATTTCCAAATTTTTGCCAATTTCTCAGAAATCGCTCCTCACAGTTAACCCATTTTTTGTTGGCATTTTTGGACAATTATTTAAAAAATTCTTTTTAAAAATCTGCAAGAGGCACATTTTTTTTCTTGCAGCACATTCTATTCTAGACATCCCTAAACGTAACGTGTGCACATTAAGCCAAAGGCGCAGAGGGTTCAGGATCACAGGACTCCAAAATGTGCCATAACAATTGCCCATTTTGCACGCAATGTTCGCCATTGCCGCAAGCCCGTTCATCATGCACAAGCAAATATTCTGACACAGTTTCGTTAGTGCTAGTCGTTCCCTATCAGATGATGAAAAAATAATTCAGATATCTTGAAAGAAGGCTGAGCTACGAGACCCCAAAGCAGTGAGCTATAAGAAGTGAGCTATTGGAGTTATTGATGTATTCCTGGCATTCGCTCAACCTATATTTTGGCCTCTAGCCAAAAACCTATGGCAGCTATGTGCACGAAATTATAGGCATTTGTAGATGGTATCGTGGGCTAGCCAAGATTAAAATATGGGGAGAATCTGACAAAGTAATTTTAAGAGGGTATGAGGGGAGTTTTTCTGTTTATCGCATCATATCTCCCTCATGAGAAGAGCTAGGGTGCTGAAATTTATTCAGCCAATGTGCCTTCCAAGGGGACTTTGGTCAAAATAAATTTAAGCCTCTAGACCCTCACGGGAAAACAGCTAAAATATTTCAAAAAAAATTTTTCGTTGCTCCCCGTTGTTTAGGGTTGCCTAAAGTTGCAGGCTTGATGCAGAACCTATGGGTTGGATCAACGTGCTTTCTGCTCCAGATTATCTAGGAATAGCTCCAAATTTCCACGTGAAAGTTTAAATTTTAGAATTTTTGCCTAGCTAGACCTGTAAGCAAAAGCGAGAGCAAGCTGGAAATAGACAAAGACAACACGCATCTTAAATTGCCAGCATTAGGCCTAATCGTAAATTTCACCAGTTGAAGTATTTTCGACCCCCCCCCCAATGTTAGGGAAATCTCAATCACTTTTACCTTGGGTATCATACACTTTAATTTAAAAGAAGCCAACTATGGAATCGACTTCCATGTGATTTAATAAAGATCATAATCTCCTTCATCATTTAGGAAATTATGAAATAACTAATCAATATATACAGGGTGCGACAAAAAAGTAATCCCCTGTTGTATTTTGCAGAACTTTAAGCATTGACTTGAAATTTTCTGATGGAACCTTGCAATTTCTCACTTTTCTCGCTCAACGAGAAAAGCGAGCAAGATTTACCTACGAGAGAGCGAGAAAACGGCTGGTGAGTCGCTTACGGGTCTATGCCTAGCAGCAGGGTCAGCCCCCATAACCGAAAATTACTCGACCCACTATATCTCACTGATTTTCAAACCAATTGAAGCGATTTTTTCACTGTATGGTAGGTCTTGAAATGCTTGTTGAATGTGCCAAATTTGGTGCATAAATTTAACCTTATCTTCAAAATATCAGGTTTGTAAACATTTTGGCGATGACAGACGATTGGCGTTTCACTCTCGTTAGGTATCGCAGGAGTGTTTAATTTTCAGCCCACCAATTTAAGTCACAATCTGCATGGAGCCGTTGGGCAAAGTCTGTAATCTGACCAGTGGACGCTTAACAGAAAGAGTATATAAAAAGCTTGCTTGTTAATTAATTAACTATTGCCATATGCGCATTCGCACGATCTAACGCAAGTTCTGGTTTACGAATATTTCCTATGTCTGTGAATCATATTCTTAGACTGATGCCCAGCACAAAGTCGTAGAGACAGCTTTACCAGATATTATTTAGCGGTTATCACCTGCCAAGCTGCGCGTGCAGCCGCAGTGAGCAAGTGATCATGTCAAACGGCCGGGCAAGGGAAAGTGGGGAGCGTTTCAGTCCACGTTAGTGGTGAGTAGCATCAGTACCAGACGATTTGTACCACGACTTTGTTCCATGGAATTTGACGATTTGTGCCACAGTGTGGAAGCTGAGGGCTGGCCGCAAAACTACTGGTAATAAAATGGGCGATGACAGCTGAGAAATTTGCGACTTTTTATGCGTGACAGGAGAATGCTTCGCGTCTTAGCCATGGCCTAGACGTCCGTCTGTCCGACACACCCTAGATCTGTATCAAAACAGTGCAAGCTAGGATCACGAAATCTTCTCTGTGGGCTGCCCCAAAAACTCTGTTTTTTACGACAAAAATTTCCTGCTGCTGGGTAAAAGGGATCCCCTAAAACAAAGGCGTCAGAGGGGCACCCCTTGGCCTAAAAGTCCATATTTTACCCTGCTGGCTCATCTAGACTGAAAGCAGTTGCCGATAGGCATAGATATGATGCTTATTATAATAAACCCAAATGACCAGCCTTTTAAAGCTATCAACATCAATGACCTTGAAAAGCCAAAAAGTTTTAATAAATTTTTCGCGATTTCGGGCTGTGACACACATTTCAACAGTGAATTGCGCCGAAACGGTTGGAGATCGACCAAGACAACCTGTGAATAAAATTTTCAGCATTAAACGTAGACTTTTAGCTGTTCAAGTCCCGACCCCTAGGTTCAAAAAGTCTGCGTACGTGGGCATCAAAGAGGGGTACCCCTCTAAAAATTGGTTATTTTACCACTATTAGTTTGTCCACTCCAGCAGGAAAACAGTTGCAGCTAGGTACAGACATGCTGCATATCATAAAAAGCACTAGTGATAAGCTGTATAGTAATGTCAACATTGATGACCTTAAATGACCATGAACCTCCATAATAAGGGGTTTTAGTGTTTTTTTTTGCAATTTTCAGCTGCGGTGCAGATTTCAGGAGAAAATTGCACCAAAATTGCAAAAGAGAGACTTGAACAACCTGCATATCAAATATTTAGCACAGAATGTATATTTTAACCGAGTTTCGACATCCTAGTTACAAGGAGTCTTCTGTACAGAGGCCTCAAATTTGGGTACTCCTCCAAATTTATTGCACGCTGTACACTGACTGCCCACGTGGCATGACCGATGCTGCTGTCACGCGTCACATGAGCTTTGCTTAAATTACTCATCAGAAGAACTTTGCTGACTGTGTAATGGCAAAGTTTGAACTATTAAATTGTGATTTGTGCTGTTTTATATCTACAACCACGATGTCACCCTTACACTGTATATAAACTGAACAGTTTTTTTTACATAAATCAGTGTAAATTGCCACAAAATGTCAATTGACCATGTCACCAATGGCAGTGGTTTGCTTGCAATTTGCAAGGAAAGCATTTGGCAAGTCAGTACCCATTTTGTAGGAAAAGCGAGGGTTAGCAATGAAAGCATTAGATAGGGCATTGGTAAATGTCTATAGACTGTTGATAGCAACCATTCTGCAGACACAGTCTGCCAATCAAAGTTGCAAAATTTGGGTGTAGAGACTCTGATCTTGGAAAAAAAACAGCGGGTGATGACAACAGTACCATTGGGGAAGCGATAGTAAGTTCCTATGGGCTGTCAACAGTATTAACCATGCCGCTAACTGAAGCGGTTTAGCCTCAATTTACAATGCATTTGGGAGTTAGTCAGTACCCTCATTTAGAGGAATAGGAGGTCCCAAATGGTGTCACAAGGTAGTGGTCATGCCACAGTGTAGTGGTCAGACGACCCTAACTGCTTCTTGGACAGTTTTTTTGTTAAAATGATATTTGGTCCAAAATACTGTCAAACTGTTCAAACATCCCAATTCAAAGTTAATTTTATGTAGTTTCCCTAAAACATGCAGCAATTTGTTCCAGTTTTGACAAGACTGGCCTATTTTGCAAAGTAACTCCAATTTTTGTTCTCATATAGCATCAGTAGTTGCATTTTGCCAAGTTAGAGTTAGAATCTTTCACATCATTTTGCTCCTGACATAAGCTGACGGCACCGAAACACATTTAAATACACTGACTGCATGACCTTAATCTGTCCACAATGTATCTTTATGCATTCCATACTTCTACCAAATTTGAAGTTGATATGACCTTACATTTGGAAGTTACAACAAGTTTTGGTCTGAGCTTAGTGCTATTTTGTGACCTGATCTAGTGACTTTGTGATATAAAACGTGTTCCATGAACATTGGCATGAGTTCCCCAATTTCAAACTTTCTACTACAGCGTTTTATTCCAAATTGCTATCATAAAATAACCGAAAATGTAGCTTCTCAGAGAAAATGTCAACTTGATTTAGCATGGCCCATTTATCAATTTTACACCAGCAGGATTTCAGTAACAACTGACCAAAGTGAAGGACTGCAAATCTGAACACAATGAAAGGAGTTAACATTATAGGAACCAGACAAATGGTCGTAAATCTACAAAAATAATCAAATATGCCTGTTGGGTGAACACAAGTACTTGAAACTTTTGCTGGACTGGGTCTGGTCCAAATGTAGATTGTTAACTTTGCCAACTAAAGTAGACACTAAAGCCGCTGCCGTACATTTTCTCCTAAACATTTTAAGCCTCAGCAGTTTGAGCTGTATTCCGGTTAAGTTGTAGCCAGATGTAGAAAGTATGGCTTACGGCGGCTAACAATTGACGTATGCAAAATTGCGAGATCTGCATTATCTCCACACTAAATGTGACGTTCCTCCCTTCCCTTCACCATTCTTTCCACTCCCAAATTCAGCTGAAAGCTCTGAGTAGCTCAATAACTGTGGTTGTGTTTGTAATTTGTCAAGCAAAACAATCCCAACAAATCAGTCGCTGTTAGCCCCTCTCCCTCAAATAGGCCTAAGACCGTGCCATATGTATGCTGAGTTGTCTGCCCAATGCAGCGGCAGCGTCAGTTAAAATGGTTTGGGCAGAAAATTGCTATTTTTCTACAGACAGCTGCAAATTTCAGGCAGAAAAGATATGGTTGCTCAAAATGTTAATTTTGCCAGTAACTTTCCAAAAATGGAAAATCTAAACCCCAAATTTGGTATTTTCTGAAGACAATATTCGGAGAAAAAAAAACTTTCTGAGAGGCTAAAATTGTAGAGGCATTTAAGCCGTTTTAAGCCAGCTAGCCAGCCATATATATATCGTAAGCTGTAGCCAGCTGTAGAGGTGCATTTAAGCCGGCCGGCTAAAGCCAGCTAACCAGCCATAAAAGTTTTAAGCCACAACTTCGGGGTATACATTGAAGTAAGCCAGTTTATAGATTTGGCCAAACAACTGCTCATTCTACACAAGTCTGTAAAATGTGAACAAAAAATGCACAAAAAAGCACCGTGTCCTAGGAAATCAAAGCCACTTTCTTGTGATAACTATGGCAAATATGGACCAACTTTAATGACTATTTCATCATTACATTCTCAAATAAACTGCAAAACAAGATGAAATAAACATCACCACCTCACATCAAATCTTGTTTCTGCACTGCCTTGTGAAATTTGAATGTCAAACTGCACAGCCTTTCATAATAGCCAAAATATGGTGCACATTGGAAGCTAATTGTGACTCAAAATGATAATTATTTTCGTTTGGCAACTTTACTTTTAGCTTACTGACTCAGTGTCTCAGTGTTCCTGGCATTATTTACTTGTTAAGTGTTTGGCATAGCACTGAAGAAAGCATCATTGATGTATACTAGTGATGATTCAATATCAGGATTTCAATTTCGATGCAATATTTTGAAAATATCGCGATATCGATATCCATATTTTTAAAATGATTAAGTAAGTAAGTCTTATACAGGGATAAGAAAAAGACGTGAACGTTCAGCAAGACAGTTTGTTTTTCGTAGATACTAAAATGTGTCAGTAAACTTAATAATTAACTATAGACTGTCGTGTCATTAAATTACGACACTATAGTTAGTTTCTTTCAGTTAGTTTGTCACTTTTTTGTTTATTTTAGTTATTTTGGTAATGCAGTGATAAAAATATAAACTTCTGGCGTAAAATGTCGCTATATATCAAAAATATCGTGATGTATAAAAAATATCACGATATATCAAAAATTTGATATATTTATCATCGATACGATACGATATATCGATATCGAAAATGATATATCGATATTTTCAATATATCGAATCATCACTAATGTATACCCTGTTAACTTAACACTTTGCAAGCAGAACTGATGCCAAGGGCAGACATTTTGAACACATGCTGTAAATTAATTTACACATAACGTACAAATGAGGAATTAACATATGTAACAGACACTTACTGCAAATAATAATTTTCACCATTCTGGTATTAAATTGGTGACATATAATGACTTACAGCTAAACATTCAGATTTTGCAGGGTAGAGCAGCCACACACTTACAGTGAGATAGTAAGGTTGTTGCACCTTTCTACACTTCATGTGAGAATGTAATAGTGAAAGCGTTAGTAATATAATTGCTCCATAATTGCAAAGTTATCATAAGAAGGTGGCTTTGATATAACGAAGATGTATGACAGTTTACAACATGTATATCATACAACCATGTAAGAAAATGCTGGCATGCATATCAAATGGCAGTTTGTAGTTCGTACCATACCATGTCATAAATCATAGATTTTGGACATTAAGCTTTGCAGCAAACTGCCATGTAGAAAACTACCAGGATTCGTAATCATCATTCTGCAATCTTTGCATTGCCATCCAATCGACTACTGCATTAAACACCGGTTTCCATTTACTCCACACCCAACGTATGACATATGTATCAGATATAAGTGGAAGACATGCTTTGGCTGTCCCAACTTCCATCACGGCACTATGCTGTTATGATAACAGCTTTTGCGTAGTATACTGAGTAAACAATAAACTGCAATAAGACAGAATAAACAAGTGAAACACATGTTCAACTGTGCATGAATGCGACCGAAAAAATACACTATGCGAAAAATGCACTAAACTAGTTTTGACACTGGATGACACTGGGAATGCATACATAGCCAAAAACTCTAGAAGTCCAATGTTACTCATTATTTGATCCATACATTACTTAATAGGAGGGTCGTATGATAAATAAGTTACAAAACAGCATCATTCTGTTAGTTTTCCAACTCTAAAAAATCAGAAATGTACGTTTTGTAAGGAATTTTATTCTGAACAAATGTGGAAATTTTTTTGATGATGACATTATTATTGTGACATCATCTGTTTACAGAACACAGTGTATACGTGTATTATTTTCCCCACCAGTAATCTGTTATAACTCACAAGTGACAAACAGCATCAAAACGAAAATAATGAGCAAACTTCACAAGTTAACGCCATCTCTTTGAATGCCAAAGACTAATGTTTCATTTTTGCAACATATCATCTGAGTTTGCTCAAACATTTTGTCCTATTTGTCAGCTAAGTTTGGAATGCCCAATGCAAATAACAGGGCTGGCTGCTGTCCATGCCACTGAAGAACGACTGATTGCACCTCGGTATATGATACAAATTTCTGTCCAACTAGCATTTTTTACACCAAATGTGAACCGTTTGGTTCGCAGAGCACTTGTCATCGTATACTGGATGCATCTCAGAGTGAATTTGATTTGCATAAGTCATTTTAGCAAAAAAAATACAACTAGAAATTTGGAGCAAAGCCCAACGTGGGTCCGCCCGGCGCCCTAAGTCTGATTGAGGGAAATTAGAGGGGGGGGAGTAAAATTTTCCCGGCATCAAAGTCACGTGGCCCGAACTCAAATGCACTGGCATACGCCGAACGTGCATTGTCGACTTAGGGTAGGTCAACATGAGCACCTATAACTTTGTTCATAGTGGACCGAATTTCACAAAATTTTTTTTGTTTAACTCGGAAAGGATCGCTCTCGTCAACGCCGTTTAGATTTCATCGCTATCTTCATCGGTTCCAGAGATATTTGCGCTCAAAGTTGAAAGTTGTCGTAAAACGTACTAAATTTTGGACGTTTTTTGCCCTCCCAAATTTTAAGGGGGGCGTTGCCCTCAAAAGTTGTACGTGCGTTATCACCCCGACCTAAAGCCGCGTCAAGTGCCAAAGTTTCATCGGGCTACACCCCCTAACTCCGAAGTTATAAGCGCTCCTTTATTGCATTTTAAGCCAATTTTTGACCCCCCTTTGAAAAAAGTTGTAAGG
>Ga0209367_1007080_pt1 | contig 15471 bp, 10 predicted proteins | sample WorMetLIZISLAND2_FD_187412 | JGI IMG/M metagenome (GOLD analysis project Ga0209367, IMG submission 187412) | Marine gutless worms symbiont microbial communities from Max Planck institute for Marine Microbiology, Germany - Olavius geniculatus... ... | reverse complement strand
CCCCTGGGAGGCAGCGGCGGCGGGCCGCAGGGTGGCCCAGGACGGAGAGGACCAGGACAGAGTGCGTGTGTCGTTCTCTAGTCGCAGGAGAACCGGAGTGAAATGAGCCGTCGGCGCGTCCCAGCGTAGCACCGTACAGCCGTGCTGCATGCACTGCAGGTCGTGCGCCGAGATGCCGCAGGTGTCGACAAAAGAGACGCCGTGACTGTTGCCGACCGGTTTGATCGGGTCGTAATGTTTCAGCTCCGATGCAGACGCACCAGCGTCGCCAGTCGTCGGACTCGCATCTGCCGCCGGAAACCTGTTACATCAACAAGTCACAACGTTTCACTACATTACGAGATTTTTAGCGCGGCCTAAGTAACAAAAAGCCCAGCTGTCGCTAAAATAGCCGACCATACTGGTTGCAGTGACCTTCAGGGTTATTCAAGGTCGATGTTTTATCTCATCCGAAACGACGTATGCCACTTCTTATTAATTTTTAATAGTAATCTTGGCTCTATCTCTCACCGGTTCCGAGATATGGCCAGTTTTCAATTGAATTTCCTACCCCCTTCATTCAACCAAAAAAATTAAAAATGTTCCCCTTGCAGTATATCACCAAACTTTTGCATGCCTAGGTTTAAGACACATGGCTAATTATTTGTGTAAATTTTTTTCTCTCCGACCTAACGCTTAGCCACAATACATCCGTAACGGATAACGACGACCGACAGACAGACAGACAACAACTCGTACCATAAGCTCGACTGTTACTTAAGTAAGGTCGGCTAAAAACCGTTAAGACCAAGACCATTACTTTCAGACAACACATCGAGTCACTTATCACTAGGTGGCGTAGGACGATGGACTTAAGATCAAAAGGTTGAGAGTTCAACTACTATCAAATGGTTACTACCATTATCAGAATGGGTCACTGTCTGTAAACAGGTAAACCATCTCGGTATATAACCAAACCAACCACCAGAGCCAACTCAGCCTTCAGTCCCTCCGGGGTAAGTAAATCGAGTACCAGCCTGTCCGACTGGTGTTAAAGCAGGGCACGTTTACCTGCGGATTCTCACTAACAGCTATGCACAACCTATAACAATGTTTTTCTGTCAACATTTCTAGGCCTATACGGTAGCATCCACAATACAAAAAAGTACCTCCCGTATTACACAGCGCCCAGTCCTCCATACTTTTACGACTTAAATGACGGCAGTAAACAGGCATGTTTTATTTTTGTAGCCTAATATAATAGCGAAATGCCGTAGATTACACCACTTAGAATATTCAATACAGTTTACACAGAATACACGTTGTTGAAAACATACGAAACCGAGAGTGTAGTGCAATGGCGCGTTATTTAAACGAGCAAAGGGACAGAGCGAAGGCACGGTTCAACTAGACCTAAGCACCGCGGGTAACTCACTGGACCGCGAAATGACGTTTTCTGTCCCACAGGCGCCGTAGCACACCATGCAGAGCTAGCGACAGACAGAAGTACAGTCACGAACGCATGAAAGACCAATGACGATGATGTCTGTACCATTAGCCTTTGACATTTCGACCGCTGCTTGCAGTATTGTATTGAATGTCGTGTGTATAATGCATATAATAGTTGACAGTTACTCTGATGCACTGGGTACCAGCGGGTAGCACAGTGGCGTTAAAACATTAAACTACGGAAAGACTTTTACACACCGAAATTTATCGCACCGTCGCGGCGTATTGACAAGTGCGCACAATAACATTTTTGTCTGTCCGATTTGATATAGCCATAGCTCGAGCCTTTTTCACTGGCTAGAGAACTTGCTTACAGCAATCTCCATACCCTGTAGTCTGATTGCAGCTGAATATCATGTGAAAAAAAGAAAAGAGAGAAAGAAAAAAGCGAAACTGACTCCCAAAGATCGGCGATGGAATGCACGACGTCAGGGCTTAATTTGTAAAGATCCCCTAGACTCTGCATTAGCTCCTGTCGATCGACGGCTTTGGAGTTTCGATCTCGGCGCCTCGATTGTCAGTACCACCACCGTTTTTTAGCCGACCGTACTTACGTAACTGTCGAGCTTATGGTACGGTTGTCTTATGTCTGTCCGTCATCCGTCCGTCGTCTGTCACGAATATATTGTGGCTATACAAAACGGTGCCTGATAGAGCCTATGTTGCTATTGATCACCAATAGGAAGTCGCATATGCCCTTTTAGATGAGAAAACAAGAAATCTATTTTTAAGGTTCAACTCCAGCCAATGTTGGCATTTTAAGAAGCTCATCACCAGTGCTTGTTATGATAAACAACATGTCTCTGCCTATCTGCAACCATTTTCACGTTAGACGAGCCAATAGCGATAGAATAACGCCTTTTAAGGGGGGTGCCCCTATTTCGCCCCCTCGTTCGTTGGGACCCCCTTTTCTAGTGACGTGATATTTTGTCACACAATACTAGAGACTCCGAGCTATCATACGGCGAAAATCTGAAGTCTCTATCTAACCTGGTCTCCAAACGGTACCGGGTTGTGACAGACAGACGGACAGGCGGACAGACAGACAGAATTACCGTAGCTATTACGCGCTATAGCTCTCGCTCTCGCGCGTAAAAATCATCGACCATTGTTACTGAGAACGACCGTTGTCACTGACAACCGGTACGGGTAACTATCCTAGCGACAGCTAGGCTACTTGTTTTTTTTCTACAAATTAAGCATGGATGACGTCTTAAGCAAACAATTCAAACAATGAAACAACGATTTCGACTAACTGTTCGTTGGCGACTGCGTTCTCTGGCGTGAGTTCCTGCGAGTGTGCGTCTGCGCTGCTGTTGTTGCTCGTCTGTCGGTGGTCCACGGATGATGATGTTGTGGCTGCTGCTGCTGCTGCTGCGTGCTGGTGGAACAGTCGAATGTCGTTCAGTAACAGCTCGGCTTGGTGGATCCGGTCCAGGTTGATCAGGCCACCGACGCCGATACGCGTCATGAACTTGTCCTCGCCATTGTACTCCGATATCAACTGCGTTATCATACACAACAGCATCATTATCAGCTACTAATGCCAGTGAGTACTACAGCAGTGCGGTATAAAATACTGCACTGCTAGAGTGGATAATGGAGTGTTTACACGATCGAGCAAACTTCGAGCAGCTAGGTCGACGTTCTATGATAATTAGCATGCTAATTAGGAGGGCGGGCGGGTTGTAATTGAAAGGCCTATATAACACGTGATCAGCGGTGGGCTAAGAGCCTAAGCCTAGGCCTACATTTGAGCCAGGGGCGGGGTTCCAATAGGCCTGCTTGAACCAGCTCGATGTTTGCTCGATGTCTGCTTGATGTTCCCGTTTACATGATCGAGCAAACATCGAGCAAACGTCGAGCAACTGTATTCAAAATACACGTGCTAATTGCTCGACCTCTGCTCGACGTTCGCTCGATCTTTGCTCGATCGTGTAAACGGGGTATAACACTACCAGCAAGCTTTGAGTTGTACCTCGAGCGACTGTTCGGCGTTGGTCGGAAAGACGATGATGGCGGGCACGTTGGCGAGTATGGCGCGCAGGTCGCGGAGGAAAGTGCCGAAGAATGGAACCAGCTTACAGCTGGGCTGAGCGAGTGCCCGCGACACGGCACAGCGGTATTCCCTGCTGTCGGCGTCACGTGACTGCAAGTAGTTGGACAGCACTGCCACGATTGAGACGTCCACGTCCGGGATCGACAACCAGAACGGCTTCAACTTCTCCGAGCTGTACGCATTCGACGACATCGGATTACATTTCGTGTACGGCATGTGTATGGAAAATTTCACCCGCCCTCTTCTTTTGTCCCCCCTGACGTGTTCTGAAGTTCATCTTTCTCTAACTTTGACAGAGTTTTTATGTTATATGTTCTGTGCGATAAACTCAGGGATTTTTACGTTTCACTTGAAGGCCGACTTCATCGCAAAGTATAAATAACCACCAAATGGGGCGACTAAAAACGCAGCACATGTCAAACGCAAGACCCATGAAAAAATTAGGTTACTGACCGAATCGGAGAGGCTAAAAATGCATGACCAAATCGTTGTGCAGTAGATATGCAAATTACGAGTTTCTTTGTACACGTATATTACAGCTATATACACAGTATCATCATGACATCCTAAGCCTGCCGGCCTCCGATACGGCGCCTGTGCCGTCGCAGTAGCAAAGAACCCCGAAATATCTGGTCGCCGTTCCTCGTAAACGCCAGCTGCCAATCATCCCGCTACGCCGCCGCCCCTTTCCCGCTATAGGCTCATGTCGGACGTCGCCGTAGCGCCCCCACTAGGTTATGTAACCCCAATCCCTAACACCTATTAGGCCTACAGCGTTTCCTTGTCTTACTGAATGAAGCAGCTTTTATGCCAAGTGACTGACTATTAAAAACCAATCCATTATGTACAGAATTTATCATGTGATGACGAATGATTTGCAAATGCGCTGCAATAAATTTTTACGACCAGCGGCCGATGGCAACTGAAACATTTTACAACATTTACCAATGCAGTACATTCGAGATTATTCGAATGAATCCACCACGGAAAGAAAGTCTTTTGCTGCAACACACAACCTAGATCTTGCAAGAAAATAAAAGGTTGCGAGTGCGCAATCAATAAATACAGACTTGAGGCCGTTGATGATTTCAGCGACGGCGTTGAAGTTTCCGATGTTCCAGCAGGTCTGTAGAAGACGCAGAATACACGACAGGACCGCCTTGCGCTCGTCATGGCTCGATTGATTCACGATGATATGTGTCACCCATGCACTCACCTGCCGCGCACAGATACGTATCACAATATCGATGTAACAATAACCAGGACTAAAGTGATCCGGCAAAAGGCGGAATCGTTGTGGTAAGTTAATCAAACTCCTCGTTTGTATTCGCCAGGACTGACGGTTTGGCTGCAATTGTTTTGGTTGTGGGTTCAATTTCTAACCCCCCCGCTTTTCCTGGCGGCCAGAGACCACATTTGACACAATGTGTTATCGGACCCTTACAGGTGTACCTGTCAAATAGCATCTAAATCAAGCGAACGATTTAAGCAGGGGACACAAATGTGACAAGCTAATGACAGACAGAAAAAACAGACCACGCTATGCAGCAATGTGTAGGAACAGGCGGAATCGCTTGCTCTTCCATCTAATAATAATTAGAAGAATAAGAAGAAGACTGTTTAAGCTAGTGGTTGTGGTGACGTCAAGAAAGCAAACTCATTGCAAGAGTTCACTCTGCTCGCCTAACAAATTTACAAACCATTAGGCGACGTGGCTCGCGACTGCTGCAATAGTTGAGTTGCAGACAGACATACAGACACGCATGCAGACAGAGTCGGGCACAGACGCGCTGTCCGACAATAAGGGTCGCTTGTAGCTTGCTAATAAAATAAAAAAAAACGTAAGCAGTTGCCGACCTAGTGGCAATGCCACGAGTTGTATACAGTGAATCCGGTCCATTTTTGCATGCTGGCTAAGCCGCTGGTATACATGAAGCTGTTGGAATTGCGCGTTTTGGCTGGGATTTGACCCATAAATCTGCCTTCCCTAGGGCCATGGAAGACCCCATCTAACACAATGCGCCACTGAAGCGATACGGATTCTACCTGTTGAAAGCGCAGTATGAGATCGGCGACGGTTGGCTGCGGCTTGGCGCTGGAGGCCGCGCAGCTCAGCATCAGAGGTTGTTTGGTAAGATCTGACGTCACCAGGCGGACGTAGTCCACCGCGGACACCCGGCTGAACAGACGATGCTCGAGGTCCGTCAACTGTAGGGCGACTTCCTCGGGAAACTGCATCAGTCTGGTCAGCTGCTGGAAAGAGTCTGGCAGAGAAACGGACGGATCGCAACCCGTGCTGTCTGCTGCCACCCCGCGTACACGCATCACCGCCCGACGACCCAACACTACACACCGACAACAGGCACCCACCATTTAAACAAGAAAACCAATCTGTCGCTAGGGAAGATTTGTAGCGCGTCATCCAAGGTCATCCAAGGTCGACGATTTTCATCTCGTCTGAAAAGGCGTGTGCAATTTCCTATCACTGATCAATAGTAGGCTTAACCTCGGCTCGGCCCTATCTCGCACCGTTTAGCCACAATACATGCGTGACGGACAGACAGTCCGCTGTAGCGCGTCAAGTTATTACAGCCTACGGATAACGTAAACGTAAAGTCCTGGACTTACAATCGAGAGGTCTTGGGTTCAATATTCGGTCGCGTCGCTATCATGTGGTTAGTACTTGGATGGGTGACTGTCTGCGGACAAGTAAACCAAGTACATTTTATAACCAGCCACCAAGATCAACTCAGCTTTCCATTCCCTGGGATAAATAAATCGAGTACCGGCCTGTCTGGTGCATTCACCTACGTCGCGTGGCAAACAACACTGTGTGACCCATATGGCACGTGACGCTCCTTAGCTTTGCGATTGGTTTCCCATGCAGAGCTATAGGCCAACCATTCAACCTAACCTAATCGAGCCATAGTGCGGCGCTAATCTCCGTTTTCGTAGCTCCCGTGTAGCCAGACAACCGTTTACACTGCAGGACCACGGATGCGGGGCTAGTGCATCGCGCGGTGTGCCTGTTTACGTCCCAGTTTTCGCTGATACATTGCGGCTACCCAGGAAAGGATGGCCAGGCTGAGTTTGCCTGAGTGACTGAGTACGTACCGAGATGGTGCGCAGACGGTCAGTCATCCAATGATTAACAGAATGCGTGAAAAGCCGTTGGTTACTTCGTGAGTAATCTCTTATTCCATGACCTACTTCGTTCTCCTATCTCTCACCATATTGTCTGCTCTCATCACACTGCCTGGCCCTATCAATCTCACTCCAGTCAAGGCGTGACGATTAAAATGCGTCTCGCATCTGTTTATAACAAACTTTCGCAGGAAGAAATACACCATCCGATCACAGTCACGAAGTTACCACGTTTCATCAGAGTCTGCAGTCTATTATTCTTCGTTAAACCAGACTCAGATTGCGCTGATACTTTTTTGCAATTGTGGCTGCAGTCGTGCGTCATAAAGCAATGAGCGTAGTTTAGTTATGATACCTCACTGTCTGGAGTGGTACTGTAAGCTCGTACTGCGTGCTCGCTTATCCAATCCAGCAGTGCGATATCCAGTACTTACACTCGCACAATATGCTTTAGACCATAATAGAACGTACGTTTTGTGTCAGATGTTAACGTCAACGACAGTTCAACGATTGCTATTAGCCTACTATTGCTTACTTAGTCAAAATGAGTTGCTAGTTTCAGGGTTACTGTTCTCTCTGCGTGGTTACGTATATAGTGATTCGTGTAATGTTGTAAACATATACGTTGTAACAAAAAAAGTTTTCGTAAAGGTAGTATGTGTCTAATACAAAAGTTTCGAAATTTACATCATATTAATGCAAGACATTACGCAACTCTACGGATTCGCGCATTATCGTATTTTATGCTAATCCAGCTGTTGGCTGAATGGATGAACGAAAGAAACATCCTTATTACGTGTTGCAACCAACACGTAATAAAGATGTTTTATTCATTCAAGAAAATTTCACATACTGAAGTCGAGCAGGTCAGCGCTGAATGGTCGCTGTATGCTGGTGTCGGCTGGCTGGTTGCCTACACCCAGCATGTCCCAGAGTGCAGCGGCGACAGACCGGAACGCGTCGGCAGACTGTGCGACTAGCGTCCACGCCGACTTGGTGCCACGGAATTCGAGGGTCAGTCCGTGCTTGCTGAAGCCACCACGTCTACGGGCCGACGATGTCCTCGCTGCAGCCTCGGCCGCCTGCCAGGCATGCAGCTCCGAGGCGGGGTAGGACTTGAGCAGTAGCTTCGTCTTGCTGTCCAGTAGAACCAGCTTCTCACTCCCGATACCCAGCAACCGAGACACCTGTCACGACAGACGCCATGCCGACATATTATAGGGGCCCCCGCCTATTAACCTTCCAATTTTGACGCCAAGGAGGTTTGATGTGTTCGATCAACCCCTCCTCCCAATCAGCCAGAAAAAGAAAACGTTGCACAAAATAACAGAAACATGACCATCAGGCGTGATCGTCCAGCTCGAAATGCACAAAAAATGTGCGCAAAAAACGACTAGACAGTTTACATCGCTCTCCCAGACCTCTTAACTAAAAGAATAAAAAGCTTCGGAGTTGCAAAAAACGGTAGAGCCGAACCTACCGTTGCAAAAGTCTAGCTACGGGCTTGTCGCGTACCCGGTACGCTAAAAGCACAGTTGATGTTAAATGGGCATCGTCAACGCTTACATTGTACACTGGATTTACGATCATGTGAGTAGAGAGGATGGGGTCAACCAGTGCAGAGGTGTGTGGAGACATACAACTGGTTACTACTTGGATGGGTGACTGTCTACGGAGAGGTCAACCATCTACGTATGTATCTTCTATGTATATAGCCACCACCACGATTAACTCAGCCGTTCAATGCTTCTATCCCTTCGGGGCAGGCGCGTTCACCTGTGTCGGGTGGCAACGCTCCGTAGCTCTGAGACGGGTTTTCCCTAAAGGGCTGTACGAACCTTTTTAATTAAGCATAAACAACTTTGACTGAAATCAAACACATTCGGCAAGTAGAAGCTGCAGTGCAGACCGTTTTGTTGGTGTTTCGCTCATTGAGCAGTTGTTTGACTCGGTAAACTCGGCAGCCGTGTGACGGAAGATTGCAGCAGATTTTAACGTACAGCTGTTTTAGCTTTAGCTCGTTCTCATAGAACACCGTGTGCCATAGCTTCGTCTGCTTCTCCTGAATGCGCGTGCAAAACAGTTCGATAAACTGTCCATTGTAATAACATTGGGTCGGCCATGTCTGTCTGTGAACGCCAATACAGTGGCAAACGAAGACCAAGCTCGTTAGGCGTTAAAATCCGATGAGATTCTCTTCTTATAGTTTCCCCGTTTTCAGTTTTTACGCCGTAGGCCTAATACAATGCCAACGCAAAGGCCTGACTGAATACCACAGTAACGAGATACTATCGACTGCCTGTGATAGCAAAAAACTTAAAATGTATTTTCTAAATTCTCTAGCTAAATGCATGAAACGAAATACAAAAGAAAACACTCAGATTATACAGAATTAGACGATATTTTGATAAGAAACGGCAGTAGTTCTAACCTCGATAAGTTGCCGTACAGACCGCGATGACCTATAGTCGGGCGGCAGACATTTGGCCATTGCTCCGTCGGGTAGTCTGAAGCACGACCGCACTCCGTTCTCTCCGTCGATGCATTTGCCCGCAGCCGGTGAACAGCGGACAGTCAGCTGCTGTCCGTGACGCCGGCTCGACGTCATCTTTGCTCGCCGGTTCTGTAGGTAGACTGGAGGCGTTGAACTGACGGCGCCATGCTTCTGCCGTCTCCTTGTCCCGCGGCCTGCTGTCAGAGTTAAACTTACCATTTATATACCAGAAAATTTAAAATACAGTGTGTTTAAAATGAACCAGTCTATTCCGGCGGTAAAACCGCCAGAATTAACTATAAGGGCAGTAAACTAATATGTGCGGGTTAAGGTTCGGGTTAGTATTAAGGTTAGGGTTTTAAATACCACAATCTGACGCGTTAAGAATATTTGCCGTCGCAATAGCATCGTGTATTTCAAATAGTCGATCAGATACTTTCAACTCTTTTCAACAGCATTTAAATACTGCTGGCACACAATTGACTATTTCAACAGTAACAAGCACCGAAGTAAGTTGGTAAAACGCGAAATCACTTTTCGTCTGCATCCGCCAAGTGGCAGCAGAATTTGCAATTGCATGTTTGGGCTGCGGGATTCGATCCCCCAATCTCTTCTTTCTCATTCGGCCCCACAAGTGTACTGTACTTGCCAAAAACATTTAAATCTATCGGACGATATAAGCAGGGAACATGAATGTGAAAGACAGACATGCGACAGACGACAGACGGCAGACGGCAGACAGACCACGCTACAGAGAAACGTGTCGTTATATGCACCGCCTGCATTACCCGAGCACGGTGCGACGTTGTTGTCATCGCAGAGCAGCGTCTGGTTGTCGTAGTCCCCAGTGGCAGAAGCGAGGTGAAGCGGTTCGTTGGTCATGGCGTCGTCGTCGTCGTCGTTACCGTACTCCGGCCAGGCCTCGTCCACGTGCAGCTGAATGGCGGCCAACGTCGCTGCCTCCTCCTTGCAACACGGCAGCTCACCACTCACGATTAACCGCTGATACTGCACGCCAAACAAGCACACACGTAAAAGTCCTTATGTGTAAAAAATACGATTAGGGTTAAAGTAAGAGTTAGGGTTAGTTTTTACATGTTAAAGCTTTTACCGGTAAGGATCTAATAATTTTTACAGATAAGCGCTAAAAGCCTCACACACGCGCACGCCTTCAGCAACCTTTAGCAACACTGAGCAAGTTGCTAACCTTCTGCGTGCTCAGGTCAACTCAGCCTCCTAACTTCAACGGGACGAGAAATGAGTAGTTTTATAGCTTACGGGCTACAAGGCGAAGGCCTAATGTGCTTGATGCGGGGACGTCGAACCGATCTCAACGTCAACGTCTATAGTACCGACGTTGAACTTAATACAGCCCAATGTCATGAAGCATCTCTACAGCTATACTGCTCTAGTACCTCACAAAAGTACAGTTTTTAACTTTTTAAACTACGTATATTGCAATACTTTTGCATAGCGATGGGTCACAGATAGCTTATTGTCCGGTGTGACTTCCAGGCCATCGGACCCCCAACAGCAAAAGCCCGACGGCCGAATATATTTCAGTTCGTCGAAACTGTATAGCAGTCAGGAAGTGTCATACTGGCAGACGACTGTCGACGCACCCTTTTAGACATAGCGTTATGAAGGGGAGACATAAGGGACAACTGCTCTCACCCTCCATAAATTTTAGCCTGTGACAAAAATGTTTCTTTTAAAAACATTATGAGATACATTGCTTCCTTAACCTGAATATCTGATTGCACGTACAAGGGCATTTTAGAGTGCAATTTTTTGCGCAAAGAGATGTATGACTTTAACATAAACAAATTTCACACTTTGGCCGAGCAATAGTTTGCTAAACTAATGCTATGCACTAGCAGTTGCTACAAAAAATGTAAGATTAACCAAACTAAAAATGCTACTTAATTATCTTTGTGGCTTACGCACAAGTTTTAACTTGTTCACTTGCTAAAATCATTGATATGATAATACATGTAATCAGTAGAGCACCTTATAGGTCTATCCAGCATTATCTGCACTGCAGCCGACTCAATATAGCTTCTAGCTGACATCCAATCTTGAGCGTCAAGCATCTACCTAACACGTAAGCTATCGATACTCAGATCTGCCGCCAGCTATAAAAAGCATCTATTTACAAAATCTTGAAAACCAAAAAGAAAAATAAGAGTCGTTTTGGAGAAGAGGCGTTGTCGTCAGATGCAGAGACGGGGAATTTGCTGTCTTCCTATTGGCTGCACCCACCAATTCGAAGTATACTGTCTAGGGTCCCTACATAGAATTAATGTTTGTCTGCAAAAGGTGCACCTCCGCCCGGTAAGTCAAAACCGGCATTGAAAAAGCTGAAACGCATAGGGGTAGGTCTAGGCTATGATGAAGTTTATACGCAGGCAGAAATGAATGACTCTGTCACATTAAACGGTGCGCAGTTCACGACGCCAGCCCGTTCACATTTACATAATGTACCTGCACACTCCGGTTGCATATAACCACTGCCAGCTGATTCAAAATTGAATGCCTTTTTCACCTAACTCATGCGAGCTATGTCCTATTAGCGCGACATAGGCCTATACATAACGTTATGCGGATGTACCTATGAGGCCTCATAACGCATTACGTCTGCAGTATGTCTGTCTGGCTGTTCGTCTGTAAATTAAAAATAGAAAGCCGTAAAAGTTCAAATTAACGGTAAATATCTGTGTACGACAATATCTGATATTAGGTCAAATAATTACACATCAAATCATCTGGCTTTGCTAATCTTGAGGCAGTTGTTGCACCATAGATTATGATGAAATGAGAGATTGCAAAAACGTAAACATTTCATCGGCTCCCTCGACTGGGCTCGAATATTTGTGGCTCAGCTTTGCGGCTGCCAGGTCTTCAGAGTTTATATATAAGCCTACCAGTCAACCTTACGTTAATGCATTGAACAGCATCGCTGTGGTTAACTGCTGTACGATTACTGATGATTCACAAAACCGATTTCTTACTACTAAGCAGTCAAGCGCGGTTGCGTGACAGTGTTTTGGCAATACCATTATGCCATGCACTAGGCACGCACGCTTACACATAGAGGCTTACATACTGTAGACTATGACACAACTCGTACACCGCCCACTGAATTCAACGTTATCCACAATTTGAATACGAAGATTCCGCACATTCACAGCATAGTTCGCTGAATCCAGAGATTTAAAGCAAACTATACTTCGATCACGCATATCAGCTCGATGCGAATTAAACGTTCTCGTGGTGTCAGTTAGGTCCCTATTGTCCGTCAAGTTTTGTTTACGATTCGATTGGCGGCTTGGCGTAGCGTAAAGCGTTTCATCCGATCAACGAAGTTACTCTACGCCGAGCCGGGTTAGTACTTTGATGGGCGACTGACTGCGGGCAGGTAAACCATCTCGGTATGTAACCAGCCGCCTAGGTCAACGCAGCCTTCCATCCCTCCGGGGTAGATAAATCGAGTACCAGCCTATCTGGCTGGGGTTAAGGCGGGGCGCGTTCACCTGTGTCCAGTGGCAACAGGTAACACTGTGATCCCATACGGCAGGTGACGCTCCGTAGCTCTGAGATGGGTTTTCCATTAAAAGCCATATTACCACCTTTAACCTCTATATGAAGCCAATCTTGGACATCAAGAGATTCACTATACGAAGCCTGTCTGAGCTGAGTAGGACCTACAAGTCTTAGTCTTGGCTTCTAAACACTTGGTCGATCTCTGCCGACCTGTCTCCAGCATCGACAGCCATATACATCTGCAATACGCTAACATGGCCATCTTTTACAGGTTCCGCGGAAGACGTGCATTTGATCACGATGGTCCATGTCGTGCCAGAGGAGGGGGTGAAGGGACAATTGCCCCTCCTAAATTTTAACTCGTTGAAAAATTTTTCCGAAAGTACAAAATTTGAAAATAAAACTTATTGTGAAAGAGTTTAGAAGAAAATTAAAATTTTGGGCACCCGCAATCTCCCTGTCAGTAATTTGCAGCTATTCCTGTCCCAAACTTCGTTAACTCACAAAGCCGCTGTAGTCCACTCATTTGGAGCACAGCTCTGAACTAGGTCTTGAAACCAGCACACACTCTCTGTCTACCTTTCGACGCCATCTCAAACAGTCTTTGTACTAGCACACCGAGCGAAGTCCAGAAGTCGATTCACTGCTTGACGAGAACGGTTGGCATAATAAAGGCCTAGATACAACGATAAGATTTGGCGTCATGCAGAAGAAGATTTTTTTTCAGTTTGGCAGCCGTTCGGCAAGTATAAGTACAGTAGTTTAAGTGCAGCTTAAGTTTGTCGAGCTAGTAGGATAAACGATCGACTGCGGACAGAATTCCGCTGTTGCACGCAGCCATATAATCGACTACATCAAGACTACATCGTAGATGTACTATGTACGCAACCGTGTGCAACGTTAACACGTTAACACGGTTTCATAACTCAGTGAACATTAGGCTACGTTACTGAACGCACTTGTCGCACTTGACTGAGACTTCTTATCGAAACCGGCTGCCTTCGAGGACAATTTTGCAGTGCACCGCTCATTGCATTTCTCAATGACATTGACTTTCGAAACTTCAGTTCCCCCTTTTGGCATTTTTCTGTGCTGCAATGCTCCCTCCCCATACCTTATCAATGTGGAAAGAATAACTCCCATCTCCTCGGCGCCTTGGGCACCTCGACTCGACTGGCGCTTTCGACGCTCGACCTCCCCCACCCTCAATGCAACAGTTGCAACTCCTGGATCCGCCAATGTCGGTATATAACCAGCCACCCGGGTCAACTTTAGCCTGACCATCCTTTCCTGCGTAGGCGCAATGATGTACCAGCAAAGGCCGGGACGTAAACAGGCACACCGCGCGATGCACTATGGTCTCGCAATGTAAACTGGTGTCTGGCTAATGACTAAGAAAATGGAGATTAGCACGACGGAGATGACCGCCCTATGTGTAAGGCAGATGCCTTATGGCTGTGGAAGAACTTTGCGTTAAAATGCGTACAGAGCGACATGAAATAAAATAAAATGGAAGACGCCCGTTCTGATGTGTATGTGCCTTTGCGTTACTTTGTACTATTAATTCGTACACAAAATACATCAATAAGAACGAATATGCATGGAAAATGTCTCATCAGTCCATAATATACGATATCGTAGGCTGCACATATCTTTATCTTAACACTGTGTCCCAAAAAGCATCCCGGACATTTTCGACTGTAACTTGAAAACCAATTATCAGATTTCGACAATTATTGGTACGAATATTTCTGATACAACTTGCCATCAAATAATCATTCAGTTTCCCATCTCACCGAACGTTTGTTTCTGCACTACGTGGGAAAAGCACAAACAGCGAAATATCACTTTTTATCCAATGCGATGATTGCTTAAATTAACATGACGCGTAAAACACATTTTGTGTACATTTCTGACACTTTGGCTGACATTTTATCCAGTTGTCCGTTTTTCAACTGCCTATAGTAAAATTGTTTGAAGTGTTGGCCCACTATGCGAATACAGGCAAGGAGACGCTTTCTCCATTCATTGACAGCAGTATCGATAATGTTCTGCTCCAGACCAATCCAGGCTGTACCAGTCGCTTCTTGACTTCACAAACATTTCTAAACTTTATCTGGCAGACACACTGCTGCATGACAGTCAAACTTTGTAATAGACTGGCTGTTGAGGCTCACAGATTAAGACAGATAGAATTTATTGACGTTTTTTTCCCATTTATTTTAACACGTATTATGCTTGGTCTGGTTTCCCCAGGTAGTGCAAAAGCAGACGTTGGGTGAGGTTAAAACTAAAACACTTATTTAATGGCCAGTTGTGTTGGAAATATTTCTGCCAAAAATTACTAAAATCTGCTAATCTTTACTCACGTTACGATCGATAACGTCGGGGATGTTTTTTTCAGGTTTTCTGTTCATTTCAACACATATTCCGCTTGATCTGCTTTCCCTAGGTAGTGCAGAAGTATACATTGGTGAGGTGGGAAACCAAACGGTCGTTTGATGGCAAGTTTTGTCAGAAATATTTTCCCAAAAATTATTGAAATTTGGTAATTAGTTTTCAAGTTACAGTCGAAAATGTCAGGGATGCTTTTTGGGTCACACGGTGTACATGGTTATCACAGGCTGCGCGGTAGCGCAGCACTGTTGTAAGGGTGACCAGCCATTTCAATGGGAAACTCCAAAATTTGACCCCTCGTATTTCCCAAACCCCTTAATTTTTCCACACCAAAATTTGCACAGAT
>Ga0209367_1007078_pt1 | contig 15474 bp, 8 predicted proteins | sample WorMetLIZISLAND2_FD_187412 | JGI IMG/M metagenome (GOLD analysis project Ga0209367, IMG submission 187412) | Marine gutless worms symbiont microbial communities from Max Planck institute for Marine Microbiology, Germany - Olavius geniculatus... ... | reverse complement strand
GTCTGGCGTCGCACTGGCCATGCGTCACGGACTCAAGTGGTTTATCCACCTACGGGCTCAAAGGCCTAAGGAAGGGAGATGAGTACCCCGCCTACGCCCCTTCTGGGGTATGACACTTTTACGTTATCTTGGGTTCTGTCTGAGGAAGTTATGCCGGGGTGGGATTTTGCCCGTTTTTCTCACAGCACAGCTGCAGCCTGGCAGGTGGCCGCAGACTCTGAGCACGCCGTTGCGACTTCGCTATCTGTTAAGACAACCAGACCACGACGCTTAGCTTAGCTTTCTTCCTATCAGCTGCTGCATATAGCTAGCTCCCCATTACTGGACGTGGACGTATGGTCCATTTGTGAAGATAGACACGGGGCGTGGTCACGTTAACTCTTTCTAGCAGCCGTCTAACAAAAAAAAATAAAGGTGGTGTATAATAGGAAACCCATCACGGAGCTACGGAACGTCACCTGCCGTATGGCATCGCACAGTGTTACCTGCCACCCGACACAGGTAAACGCGCCCCGCCTTAACCCCAGACAGATAGGCCGGTACTCGATTTTCTTATCGCGGAGGGATGGAAGACTGAGTTGACATTAGTGTCAGTTATATACCGAGATGGTTTACCTGTCCGCAGACAGTCACCCATCCAAGTAGTAACCACTTGTTAGTGACCCGACCGGGAGTCGAACCTATGACCTGTCGATCGTAAGTCCGACATCTTACACCACCAAGCGCCGAAGTAATTCGGTAAAACGCGGAATGATCGCTCTTCGATTGCATGCGCCAGGTAGCAGAAGCAATTGCAATTGCCTGTTTTGGCCACTCACTCTCTCCTAGTTCCAACCCTGACATCACCGTTCGACTGAATTCACTATGCGAGGCTCTACCACCTTGTGAAGGCTTCTGTACCATCTTTCAGAAACCAGATTTGTGCCGTAGGTGTGCACACTCCATTGCCGCAATGGAATATCCAACAGGAGTTTGGCAATTATCATCCAGATGATCCAGTTGCGCTTCTCATCCTGTGAATCTGGAGCCACCGTTAATAAAACTTATACAGAGAGTTCTTGAGAGTGATTAGACGATCACGAGTGTCTAGTCTCTGGGGCTGGGACGCTTTGGGTACAGCAGAAAAGGAACGGGGTGGTTAATTAAGCATGGAGGAGGTCTTTGGGAGACTTGACCGCAGCGAGTGGTCGACTAACGCGGCAATGCCTTTGCAGCCAGCATCCAGTGATGGTCAGTCTATCTGCACGTGCGTACGTGTAAAGTGTATTAACTCAGCTATATCATGCAGTGAATGAGTCATCTTGGTCAGTGCCCCTGACAGAGAGCGTGCTCTATTCTGTGTACGTTCCAGCTAAACGTCGCCCGTTACTCATCGGTCATCGGTTCTTCCTGCTGGGCTGGATGGAAAATTGGTTATTGCTCACCACACCATCACTAACGAACTGTTGTGGAGGATATCTGCAATCTGCATAGCTGACTCACCAAACTTCAAAGAGTTCTTTATTTTAGCAGGCTTTAGCCAGCAAGCAAGTAAGTAGGAAAAGTGAGTAAGTAGACCCATGTTATCGTGCGGCAGTCGCCATGGGCCGTATTACGTCTGCTGTTCGTTCGTTCGTCTGCCTGTCTGTCTGTCTCGTACGGGCAATGAACTTCGAAACAAAATGCCTGTGGAAAACCAATATCGGAATGTAAGAAGGTTGTGGGTGGCAGAGTTAACAGATGTGGCGATTTTCATTTCAAAAGGTCATGCAGAGTTAGGATTAGGGTTGTGCGGCGCTGTGGACGAGTATGCATAACGGTGCGGATGGCCGCGTGTCATGTTGGCACCGGGCCGACATCATTGCTTGTGTAGCACGGTACGTGACATTACGGCGTCGGCGTTACGGCGCTGATACCGCGAATATCGACGCATTTGGGTTGCGATGGTATCTTCAGTAGATGGCAAGTTCACCGCAGAATATGGCGGCGAAAGAATTTTCAAAGTAGGCCAATTTCTGATGCAGTTTTGGTAAAAATATATAAAGCTTGCTTTTTAATTGAGTCGTGCTCTGCATAGCTGAACTATACGGGCCGATCGTTCAGTGACTAATAATAGATCACACTCTATGTAAACGGAGTGACGTTAGAACACCATCAGCCCAACGTCTTATTTTACTCAGCTAATTGCCCGCCGCGCCCGTCGTTAACACGAAGCTGATGCCGTTAACGACCAACAGCTGTTGCTGAAGCAGGCAGAGAGGCAAAAGATGTTGGCGAGAGCAACGGAAACACGAAGCCCAGCTGTCGCTAGGAAAGACGCGCTTCTGTTGCAGTAGTGACCTTCGAGGTCATCCAAGGTCAGTGATTTTCATCTCATCTGAAAGGGCGTATGCGATTTCCTATTAGCGATCAATGGCAACCTAGGCCTATCTCGCACCGTTTAGCCACAATACATCTGTAACAGACGGACTGATCTCGACAACGATGTCAAGGACGTCATACAGCATTGCTGTAGCACGTCAAAAAACGATGTCGGCGTCGAGTACGCCGACATGATGTGCAGGCGGACTTTGATCAGATGTCAAGCGTGTCAGGCGTTGACAGTGAATTAGGTCACCACATCTCAAGGCGCTGTTACGCGAGCTGTGCGTTATTTTCGCGAGCTTTTTGTCAACAGGTGACCTTGACCTTTGACTTTTAAAATGGAAATAATTGGCACATCGGTTGCTGCTGTCTCGGAGAACGTTCGCACCAATTTTATTCTTTTTCTGTCTGCTTTTTTTGTTTCAAACTTTGGAGCCCGTACGGTACAGACGGACGGACGGACGCGCAAGTCTTGTACGCAACCTAAGGGACGTCCTATCAAAGATCAAGGTTACTGGACGTCGAAAAGTTCGCGAAGATGACGCTTATCTCGCCTAATGACGCCATTTGCGAGGTGCATGGTGACCTAATTTACCGTCGACGCTTGGGTCGCTCGGAAACTGGACGAACGAACGGATGGCCGCACATGTCGGTCGGTCATGCATCAGCATGCACGGACTGTAGCAACTATAGATGTGCGTGCAGCATGCCCGCTGTTGGTTTTGTCTACGCTGGAATATAAACCACGGACCGCGCAGGGCAACGGCAGGCATTCTTGGCCAGCCGACAGTCGACGGGCGCCCGCCGTGAGCACTAGTAACTGGTAAGTTGATGTCGGTGCTGGTAGCTGGACATAACTCGCCCCGAATATAGCCCTGCCTCCTCTAGGACAGAATCTCCCCTTTTACCATCAGAGCAGTTTTTTGTGTCTTCCGGCACTTGCTATGGCGCTGCTTACGTGACCAACTCGCGACCGAAAGTGCTTTTACAACTTCGGAAATGGCAGCTAATTGGCATGAGCTAATGATACCGCAGCGCACTATGCGGCCATTTATTGCCCGCGTCAGCGAACAGCTGGATCTACAGAACTTCCTATTTTACGGCTTTTCACCACACAAACGGCCATCGGCTTGTTATTGCATTACCTGCTATATTTATCGCACGTTCTTTGCTTTATGCTGTCCCGTACAATAGATACCGGCCGGCTGGAGTGGATGACCGAGTACGCAGTACGAGCTTATATCACTCCAGACAGTGCGGTATCGTACTTGAATTACGCTCAGGTGGTATAGACTACACCGTCGTTTGCTTTGTGACGCACGACTGCTGCCGAAAGTTGGGATCGAAACAGTACCAGAGCGAGCTGAGTTTGGTTTAACTATATACCGCATTAGAGTTTAGTTTTAACGTTATGCGCTAATGTTTTACTTACTTACTTACTTGCTTTGCTTACCCTGTCCTAAGAGAAGGATTTTGATCTAGAGGGGGGGAGTTCGGACCTACCTTTGGAGGTGGTAGTGGTAGTGGTGGTACGTTTTGCCATGTGGGTGGCGGCCGTGTTGGTTGGTATAAGTTGGATGATGGTAGCAGTAAATCTGTCTGATGATCGTTGTCGAGTACCGTGTCTTGCCTCCATGCGTCCAGGGCGCGGTCAGCTACGCCGTGCAGTGCGGCATGGTTATCTACAACCCAGCTGCCGCGAGAAACCGCATGCGTCCAGATTTAGGAACGAGCGAGCCGGGCAGTGGGAGGGATGGTCGGAGGGTAGGGGGCAGTTTCTAGGAACAACTGCCGGGGGGGAGACTCCATACAAGGCATGCAGAGTTCCAACGGGGGTTCGGCTGCAGATAAGCGATTTATGACAGGATGACGTTCATTGTTTGAAGCGTTTCTAGACTTTCCTGTTGCGTCGTATTTGGACGTTTCGACGCCGTTTAGAGTTTATTAATTATGCCTCGTTGCTCTACTATGTGTCAGCGGGTTTTCTGTAACGCCAGCCGTCTGTATCTGCGCCCAGCTGCACGTTTGACATCGCCGTTCTGGTGACACGCACAATCCGCTACGGTCCTCGCAGCTTCGCCGTCGCAGGACCGTCCATTTGGAACTCGCTGCCACCGGCATCGCTACTCAACTCTGAACTATCATCCGCGTTCCGGTGTGAACTAAAAACTGAACTGTTTGCGAGCGGACTCGTTTCTGAACTGCAAGAGTGGACGAACACTTACTTCATCGACTCATCATCATCATCGTCATCGTCATCACTCGCATAATATGCTGTAGAGTGTAGACTGTGATGAAACGTATACAGGGCACTTTAATTGATGATGATGCTAATTGGTGTGTTCTGTGCAGAAGTGTTGGGTCAGAGATCCAGACAACGCCGGCCTCGAACGAGTACCTGTGAAGAGAGCAGCTGCTACCCGGCCACAGGAGATCTTCTGATTGGTCGAGAGAACGACCTCTCGGCGACATCCACATGCGGTCTGGACCACCCAGAGCGATTCTGTATTGTCAGTCACCTAGAAGACGAAAACAATAAATGCTTCGTCTGTGACTCTCGGCGTCCTTACAGTTCAAGTGCGCACGACCGCGCCAGCCATCATATACAGAACATTGTCTCCACCTTCAGGCAGGATTTTATTCTGTGGTTAATTAGAATCAGGGTTTAAAACCCATTTCTGTGTTCTAGAGGACGAGTTGTTTGAGTGGAACTGTGGAAGGACCCGCTGTCGCAAACGGGACTATTTATAAGATTAGAATCAACGCTGTAGTCTAGATGAAGCTATTTTAACTTGTACAAAATGCACAAAGATGTGCAACTTTAATGCCCAGTTGATCATTTTTGTAAACAAGTCACGTCGTAAAGTTTAGATTTTGCAATATACAGAGACGCCAGCCAGCGGATGTTGTATTGCAGCAAGTGAACATATGTCGCAACAAGCCACAGAATGTCGCACTGCTGCCCGACATTTTGTGGCATGTTGCAGTGGCGTAAACTAGAGGGGGGGCTTATGGGACCCAGCCCCCATATTGAATTTTTGTTAATAGATATTAGGGAATCAAGAAAATTATTGCAATTGTTGCCACCAGATCTCATATTGTAAAGCTATAATTGCGCCAAACTCGATTTTGGTTGGGGCTCCGCTCACAGTGTTCCCCCAGACATCCTAGCTAGAATTTGAGGGCTCTCCTTCTAAAGGTCGGGAAAATGGGACGAATGAGAAAAGGAGGGGAAATGAGGGAAGTGGAGGAGAAAGAAAGGGAGAGGAGAGGAGGGAAAAGAAGGGAAGGGAGGTGAGGCCTCCAATTCACATTTCTGGCTACGCCGCTGGTTTTGGGGGGCCCCTTTTTCGGGGACCCTTATTCGCTCGCCAAAGATGTTGAAGATGTCTAAATCAATTTCTGATATTTGTTGTAGGCCAGACTGGCGAGAGCGTTGGTGGCAGGCTGAGAACGGTGAGCAGGAAGTCTCAATCCAACTCGATCTGGAGGCGGAGTTTCACTTCACGCATCTCATCATGCGCTTCAAGACGTTCCGACCGGCGGCCATGTTCATCGAGCGATCGTACGACTTCGGCAAGACCTGGAAAGTGTATCGCTACTTCGCCTACGATTGCGCCGGTTCGTTTCCCGGCGTGCCGGAGGCTGCCCGCGTCCCGATCCGTCGCATTGGGGACGTCGTCTGCTCGTCACGGTACTCGGACGTGGCGCCATCTACCGAGGGCGAGGTCAGTCAAAAAAACATCATCGTTATCATTATCATCTGCCTTTTGCCAAATTATTTTGGTCTTGCTTCTACCCATAGATGTAAAAAAACGTTTTTAACGTTTTTAACGTTTTTTATATGTTTCAGCGTTTATTATTTTTTAAATAAAAAAAACTTTCATTAAAGTTTGAAAATTTTGCCAAAAAGCATCGAGAAACACTTTTAATGCCACTGAAACGAATTAATAGGCTATAGTCGTGGTAGTTTGCTTACTTAATCTAGTGATACTTGACCTTACGACCACACAGTAGAATAAAAATGAAATAAAATTATTTTGCTTTGTCTGGTTCTAGCTAAACTCCACTTACATGATTAGGTTTTAGGCAAAAAATTAAACCAAATTTTGGTTAACGTCTTTTATCAACGTTTTCAAACGTTTTTTATTTGTGTCACTTTTTTACGTTATTAACGTTTTTAAAAAAATTTTTTTCTGGAACGTTTTTTTACATCTGTGCTTCTACCCAAGTTTTAATAATGCTCGTTATTTATAATTCGATCGTATTCACCTGGTGGCAGCCTATATGATTGACTGTATGACTGCAATTTGCAATTTTTGGGCCGACCGCTAAGCTGTAAGCCTTTTGTCGTGGTTGTCGTCTGTCCGTCTGTCGTCTGTCACAGATGTACTGTGGCTAAACGGTGCAAGATAGGGCTTAGGTTTCTATTGGCCACTAATAGGAAGTGTCATACGCCATTTTAGATAAAATGAAAATCATCGACCTTGGATGACTTTCAAGGTCAGTGACAACCAGTACGGTCGGCCCCACCCTAGCGATAGCTGAGATGCTTGTATGTTTTGGCTGAAGGTTCGATCCCCAAAGTCTTTTCTTTCGCTGGTCGAGGGAATCGGGGACACAGTGTATCATTAGAGACCTCAGTTGCACCTGTAAAAGCTGATTCCGTATGGGCTTCTAATTTGAACAAGAAGTCGCATCAAAAGCAGAATTGCATGCTTTGAACGTTCCCTAGACCAGCAGTAGGTCCAGCCGGTGTGTCAGATTTCAGAGCGTAAAAAGTCACCAATTTTTCTTCATATCGGACATCTTTTTCTTTAAGACTGATCCAAAAGTGAGCATGCCTTGATGCCGTCGGTTGTGCAGCGACGGCGAGGGCATCCGGTACACAACGATTTGCAAGATTAATTTCGAGGAAAAATCAGACCAGCCAAACAAGAACCTCGCATGCGCCTGTGTGTGGTGCCCATATGGCTTGCCGTGCAAATCGAACGGGCGTGTCTCTGTCCACGAGATAAGCTGAAGTGCTGTCCATGTGCGTGTACCTGACGAACTTTGTGTATGGCAGGCAAAGTGTCGCCTTCTCCATTCTGTTGAGTTTGACCGTATTCCTCTGACTCATGAGCCAGGCATGCTGAGGGCCACGCTACTCGCCGCTGCAGCTCTAAGTGGGAAATAGCTCTTAGGCCCATGTCACACTGGCTAGGTAATCCGATGTTGCTGCGATGACCCCGCTGTTAAGCAGTACGGATGCTTTTGAAACTGCGCGGGTGTCTTTTTCTGCGATAAGAGAGGCGTGAAACATTTAAATTTTGTTAGACTTTAACACGATAGTGTCATCGTCTTAGCTGGCGGATCGCACGCTAACCGGTTTCAGTGCTCGCTGCACACTAAGTCCAGAGGCAGCGGGTGCTTGTGATGTAGGATACTGAGCAGCAGGACGGACGGGACGGCCGCATACACGTCGGCATGTGACGTGCCATCTTTGCTTTTTTCGAACGTTTCTCAAACCGAACAGTAGTTCAAGCCCTGTGTTGACCACGACTTCTTTTTCCTATGGGAATGCCAAAAATTTGACCCCCACATATTCGAAACACCCAAATTTGATCTGGTTGAGAAAAAAGTTGGCGCAGTTAATTACGTACGCGAGACGATTCCTCGGTGTTAAATTAATAAATTTCGTGCAAATTTGTCAGTTGGGGAAGGGCTTGACCCCTTCGGCATAATGGCTGAAATAGGAGCTGAATTTTATTTATATTTTCAGTTAACCGCTTGCCTCCTTGAACCCCAGCAAACTGTGTGCTGTGGTGCGAAGGATCGTTCACATGCACGTTGTCGTATGTGACCCTGCGCGCAGCGACCTACTAAGAACTAAGATGTCTGTCGCTATGAGATGCGGTTTCAGCGCCTGTGAGAGAGCGACTAAGTGTAAACTCGTTGATGGGCAAACTGAGTACAGATGCATATAGCGACTTTGTATTCATTCGACATGCACTCAGTCAGAGTGTAACCAGTGATGGGCAAAGTCAAATCGCGATTCCATACGAGTCGATTCAAATTCGATTTTAAAGTGCTCGCGATCTGCGATTTAATACGATTCAAATTGACGCTACTTGATTCTGATTCGAGTTTCGACGTGAAATAGCCGACGTTTGGACCGTCACTTCAACGTGTATGTCTTTGTTGTGCAATTGCCGAAACATTTTGCTTCTGAAGATGAAAATGACTTTATGTTTTTGATGGACACAACTGGACATGCTTTCTCGTTTTTATTTTGCTTCGGTAAAAGCCTTGATAATAAAACTGTGATCGAGATTTGAGATTTAATTCAAGATTTGCCCATCACTGGGTGCCATAGACATATGCCATCATTCTGTTAATGTGCCATGTGACTACCTGGTGATGCGCGATATTCGATATTGCCGATCTGCCGTCAATCATTCAGTTCCGCCGAGTTTATTTGCACTACGCTATATTCGGCAGTCTATCCCGACCGTGTGACGTAACTTTTTTAGCACAAAATGCTTAGGCCTACTTCCAAGTGCACGATTCCCGTAAGTTTGAGATTGCTGTTGGAATCACGCCGTGAGTCATTTGCAGTGCTTTGAGAGCAAGCCAACTCAGCCTCCTGCGCTTAGCGGGACGACAGATAAGTTAAGAGCTTCGGATGATGGCTTCGCGCGGCTGATTGGGGCGATGATGTGTCTGCGTGCTGCACCGCTGGTCATCACGAGCTGCATAAAAAATGGCGACACTGTTACAGGTATCGTTTTCTAGTAAGAAGTTCACAGATGATCAAAAGAAAGTCCGCATACACTGTGTGGCTCCCGTATGCAATGCAGCAGCAGTGCATGCTGCATATCTGAGTCTGCGGATCTGATTCCGCAGCAAACAAATCCTCCGTTGGCATTCCGCACGCACAACTTTCTCCGCGGGATAATTTATGCTGGTTATCAACGATAGAAGCAGTGTACGCTATACTATACGCGCAGTGTACGTCCGATGCTTGGCTACATAATACAACCTGTTTGCTTTCATACCATACCCCGCAGCGCGTCTAAAAGCAGACTGTGAGTTTCGGGTTTCAGCACCAATGAGAACCAACACCCCTGGCCCTAACCCTCTCGGTTAAAGCCCCCTTTGCCGACAGGGAGCGAAGAATTCCCTCTCTGGGCTGCAACTCTTCTAACTGACCGGCAGAATTTCGCTGTCTTCGCTAAAAAGGTTAGCGTCACGTATTGCTCTTCGTCGTGTGAACCCATCTCAGAGCTACTGAGCGTCACCTGCCATACGGGTCTCCGGATCACACGTTTTCACTTTTCACTCGACGCAGGTTAACGTGCCCGCCTAAATCCAAGCCAAGCAAACCGGTACCTCATTTACGTACGCCGGAGGGATGAAAAGCCGAGTTGATTTAGGTGGTTGAATAGTATAACCATTTGATAGCAAAATTAGCAACTCGGCCCATTGTTGAACCCACGATCTTTTGATCGCAAGTCTGACACCCTGTTTTTACGCCGCCAAGCCATATGGTTTGTGTCTTCGTGCTGCGAGTATGCATAGTTCTGTTCAAGGAAACGGTTTCTGTTGTAGAGGGGGTTTACCTATGCGGGGTTAAGTCCGGACTCCAGTCTAGGACCACATCAAAGTCGCACAGCGGGTGGCAGTGTATTTATCCGTGGTTAACGCATTCCGCGGTTTCGCCGTCTGTCCGTTTGTCTGTCTGTCTCTCTTGTTCAAGGTCAATTCACATGCTGCTCCTTTGCTGCTATTCCTTCCTTCGTTTCCTTTCTCTGACTGTTGCCAATCTGCGGTCGCTGTCAGGCGTCGCATAGCCTATGCCAACTGGGTCACTGCTGCAAGGGCCGTGTTTAGATAGGCCCCGCACTTGAGCCAAAAAATGTATGCGGCATGGCTCAAAGTATCAGATTTTACCATAGCGCAGGATCTTTTCAAACGGGTCGTTTTTTATCGTCGGAGTTTCACCTTGTTTGCGACGTTTCGTCAATCAGTCAAAAAATGACCAGTGATGTACGACCACAACAAGTGTTTAAAAGCTAAGATAAAACTTAATGGTAATGTACAAAGGATGCGGCTGTGGAATCTAGCGGCCGCAAAATCTACTCAGTTACTTCGCTTTACGTGTTTTTCTACGGTGTTTTCTTTAGGTGATTTTCCGAGTGCTGCCGCCTAGCGTAGTGATCGAGGACCCGTACAGTGAAGAGGTTCAGGACCTGCTCAAGATGACCAATCTACGAGTCAACTTCACCGAGCTGCACACTCTCGGTTTGTATTCACGTGATTTTACCTGCATTGCAGCGAGCTAGATCTCATAAGAATCACTGTCGAAACAAAGAAAAGATGCATGCATTCATGTACAGAATGCGACCCAATAAAAAGTTAGCTTCTGAGTTCCTGTCATAATAACTCATCAGAATGTAATGTAGATGTGTCATTTTTAGACCATCATATGCGCCATTAGGGCGCCTTGTAAAATTGCAGGAATGTTGCCGTATGCCGAGTGATGTCGTTTTTACGATGGCAGCGAAATGCCAAGCAGTTGTCAACAGACTTTCTCCACTATTACTTCGGGAAAACGGCCAGAATTATCGGACGTAGGCATACAACAGTCTCTTTTAAAGAACATACGATTCTCAGCGTTGTGAACTTCTAGTGATTCGCCGGATGGTGCTGTAGTTATCGATGATAGCAAAAAAGTATATCGGCGCGTGTTTGTGCCATTCTAGCGTAATTTCTAGTTATCAGGAGTTATGATTTTCGCTGTTTCAGGTGACAACCTGCTGGATAACCGGCCCGAGATAAAAGAGAAGTACTACTACGCCATGTACAACATGGTCGTACGGGGCAGTTGTTCGTGTTACGGTCACGCCTCACATTGTGTTCCTACCGAGGAGCAAGTTGACAACCCGGACATGGTGCGTTCGTTTTCACTGTAGGCCTATACATTTCATACTTAAAGCTATCGAGCAAGAAAAGGCAGAAGGGAGAACACATTTCTACGTTAGGTCTGGCTTACTTTTCGTGCTTTTTTCTGTTTTCGTTATTTTTCGCTTTCAGAGGGGGGCAATCTTAAGGTGTTTGGATTTGTTGTAAAGCTTAAATTTTTTGTGGACTTGCTGTGGGTTTGCTGTACAGCTTGCTTCGCGTCTGCGTTTTTATTTTATTCGTTGAAAATATCACCGTATTGTATTTAATGGATAACAAGTAGAGAAACAGCGGCAGATTTTTAAAGTTCGCAATATTACTAACAGTTTGTATAAGCTAAATTGCAAAAAAAACAAAAGTGCCTGTACCGAAAGTATAGCGTTTAGCAAAGTTTATGCGTTTGACATTATCCGCTTATGCGCCGAATCAGCCATCGGAGTAAATGGCGTTTAGGCCCGAGGCCCAAGTGCAGCTGCTGTTCTCAGCAACAGCTGTGGACCATCGGTCAATTGTTTTAGCAGGCGCCTCCCGGCAGTATTATAGGTAAACCATGAACTTCTGCCTGGTAGCTTATAGGAGGAGTCCATACTTCATAGGTAAGCTGACCTGACCTGAGACCAAGTGCTAAATAGCTAACTGCTGAATCAGAGCGAGCACCAGCCGCACCTGCCTGTCGAACCGTGCAGACAGTTCCAGCCGTCTTTTACTTATTTAGTTGAAGCTGTAGCGGATTAGCGGCTGATCAACAAAAGTAAAACGATACGGAAATGCACGTAATCCGTTGAGAATTTTTTTGAGTAATCTTGCAGATACACAGACAAACCGACAGAAACAGACAGGCTTAAAACATTTCCTCATTTTCTCCGGCAGAAGACAGAAATAAAAGCAATGCTGTAGCAAGAACATGGCTCTATATTGACTGCACTACCGGTATATACATGTCTGGAGGCTTGGTTTCTCTATACAGCATATACTATAGTTGAGTTTCTTGTCTTTTATAATAAACAGATCCACTTCTGGTTTTGCTGTCGGATGCTGTTGATATGACTAACCCAATACCATCTTTGCGTCATGTTTCCACTGATGTTGATAAGAATGATAAGGATGGTTTTGCTGCTCATTATGGAAAGGGGGCGCACTACATAGGATTTGCATGCAACAGCATGAACTCCGTTGGTGTGGGGTTTTTGAACGAGTCCTCTTAACCAGCCAGGGTTTTTTTGGAGCACTGTAAGCTTCCCCAGGGGTCCAAATTATCCATTCATTCTAGGCGTCACTCGCAACACTTTTGCTGCAATGATAATCTGACATTTTCGTGCAAAACCGATGTGCTTCGAAGCTAACTTGGGACAGATTTCGGGGAAGAATTCTTGTCCGGCCCTTTGAGAGCAAAGAAGGCAAGCGCCACCCTACTGAGATTGAGCGGTTGGACCCCCGTCACTCAAATTCTCGGTGCGCGAATGTCATCGAAGCTGTCTGCATGTGGTTATCGTTGGATCCTTTTAGCGCTGACATCTTCTTGACGTAACCGGTACGTACGGTGGACTACTGGTCTTTGTCCATCGACACCTTGTTTGACAATTCATTTAGCCTACTACAACTGCCGCTGACTTTACCTTTCTTTGTCCAAATGTTACTTACTTTACATGAAATATAGGACCTATTACCAGATAGTTGTATAAATCTCTTAAATTTTTACCATCACTATTATTTTTTTGTCTACCAATGTTTGTTTGGTGAAATAAAGATTATCATTAAAGCCTGGGGCAATTATACACGGTGTCCGGAAAAAAACATCCCAGACATTTTCGATTGTAACTTAATGAAGGATTATCAGATTTTAATAATTTTTGACAGCAATATTTCTGACACAACCGGCAATCAAATGACTGGTTAATTTTCCACCGCACTGATTATCTGCTTCTGCACTACCTGGGGAAACAAAATCAACGAAATATTACATTTTGCCTGTTCGGGTTTTCGCAGGTAGTGCAGAAGCAGACATTTGGAGAGGTGTTGAGGATGCTTTTTGACGTATTCCCGTTTTTTGTAACTCCTATTTTGTTGCTTCTGTTTTCCCCAGGTAGTGCAGAAAGAAGCATTGTGTGAGGTGGAATATTGAACAATCATTTGATGGCCAGTTGTGCCTGAAATATTCTTACCAAAAATTATTAAAAATGGGTATTCCTTCTTCAAGTGACAATCGATAATGTTCGGGATGTTTTTTCCAGACATGGTGTAAGCGCAATTTCAGCTTGGTTGTTTCTGTCGCATTCATTGTGTTGCTATTTATGCCTGCTTTGGCGAATCAAATGATGATGAACTATGGTCATTCCCGGTTCATACACGTTTGTGTATGTTGGCGTTGTGTAGGTGTACGGCAAATGTCAGTGTACGCACAACACGATGGGTCTGAACTGCGAGAGATGCCAGGAGTTCTACAACGACCTGCCCTGGGCGCCCGCACGACGCGGCAAAACCAACGCCTGCAAAAGTGCGTACAGTGTCTACCTTTCTGCTGCTGGCCAGTTTTCTTACGCTGATCAGTAACCGTAGACCGAGTTTCAGTTTCGGATCTGGTTTCGTCCCTGAAATGTAGAAAAACGAGCACTTTCGGCAGTTATTCGGTTTCAGCCAAAAGTAGTTCTCCCGCATTCGGCGCACTTTCGGTTAGCATATAAGTCTAGTGTTAACAGAGCTTGAATTAAGCGAGTGAGAAGTGAGTAAAGTTTAATGTCCCGCCCGTCAGATTATGTCATTACCCTAGCAGTCACATGCGCTGAATTAAGAGAGACACGACGGTCCAAGAGTCTTGTTGCTGTGCACTGGAGTGGGCACGTACTACCCCCGGCAACTGTAGACGGACGTCCGCGTACATGTCGGCACAAGGCGTGCAGACATCAATGTCAGCTACTCCCCAAACGCACGATTCTGTTGAGACATGTGTACACATTGTCTCAATGCAAGTATGTTGGGCCCATAGCCAGAATTTACCAACGGGGGGGGGGTTCGATTTCAATCCAGGGCCCATGTAGTGGCCCTCCATTAATCCAGCTAGGCGTCTGAGGCGCATTGGCCCAGTCGGGTTCGCAAACCCATTTCTGTGCATTTCTAGCTCGAAAATTGCATCAAATGATCACATTTTTGTTTCTGTGAATTTTTTTCGTGGTTTTGGCTGGTGGGGAGGGGGTTTAATCAGATCCATAGCCCCTCTTTTTCGTCAGGGGATTGTATGATCTGTATAAGAATTTGCACGAGAACTGCAGTGTTTGCTTACATTGGTTTAACTGCTTCATATTTTCGTTATCGTTATCGTTTGTTACTTTGGTGTTTAGCATGGGTGTCATTTAGGGGGGGGGGGCTGGAGGGGTCTACAGGCCCCAAGGATTTATGACTATTTTTCCCTATAAATTGTACCTTTGAAACAGTATTACTGCAGCAATAACAATACGTTATGTAGACTGAAACCCTCAATGATTACTGAAACCCAGTGATTTACCGAAATGGCGTCACTGGTGTTTACCGGTAGTTACGAGTGTAAGGATCGCGTGATACTTTGACCGCGAAGTTTAAGAAGCCTCGTTATTTTTAAGCCGTGTTCATAGGCCTAGGTTACTGTCGGTGCTTTAGACGCTCGTCAACTGGACACCGGATAGTCACATATGACGTTGTTACTGTGTGACAGGATGCGAGTGCAATGGTCACGCGACGCGCTGTCACTTTGACCCGGCGGTGTACGAGGCCACGGGTCGTGTGAGCGGCGGAGTGTGTGACGATTGCCAGCATAATACCATGGGTCACCACTGCGAGGAATGTAAACCGTTCTTCTACCATGACCCTGCTCTTCCCATCACCGACCCTCACGTCTGCAGAGGTCTGATTTTACACCACATGCTATACCAATGATTTTATCTGTATTTTTTCTCAGAAAATCGAACAAAAAGTACAGATGTAAGAAAGGTAATAAGGTAAGAAAGATTACAAATTACAACTGCAAAAATTACAAAAAATGCGACTGCGTTTCATCGGAAAGACTACTAAGCACGTGGTGTTTAAATAATTGAGCATCGAGTTTTAGACCTTGTAGAAAATAAACTACAGTTACATGTACTAAGTAAAATACACATTATTATTATTATTATTATTTTTTTTTTTTTTTTTTTTTTTTTTTTTTTTTTTTTTTTT
>Ga0209367_1007077_pt1 | contig 15475 bp, 6 predicted proteins | sample WorMetLIZISLAND2_FD_187412 | JGI IMG/M metagenome (GOLD analysis project Ga0209367, IMG submission 187412) | Marine gutless worms symbiont microbial communities from Max Planck institute for Marine Microbiology, Germany - Olavius geniculatus... ... | reverse complement strand
TTTTTGGGGGGGGGAGGGATGGAGGGTGGGTACATCCAAAAAAGCCTGCTTGTTTTTTGGTTAAGTGCTGGGTGTCTCAATGCTGTCTAGGCAACAAGGGCATCTAATCCGTAAAATGTTCTAATGCAACAGTTTCGAAAAATCACTTTTCGGTGATCCTGGCAATCTGGTCACACAAAAACAAAAAACTATTAATGCATACACCAATACACCACTCAGCTTTTGTTTAACCGGATCATTTCTGCAGCTACTCTAAGTCGGACTAGTCTCCAACAGCATTTCGCACTGATATAGCAGGACTTTTATAGGTCCGATGCAGTTCTTGTCACTAAACCAACGAAGCCAAAGCATCAACAGATAGCCCCAGTATTGCTGCAGTTAGATTGGATGATATAGTGTGCAAAATGATTAGTTAGTTAATTGGCAGAATGCATGTGTCACTACAACAAAATGTAACTTGTACAATAAGAATAGCATACTAGGCTGTTAACTAAAAATAGCCATGTATCCAGCAAACAACTGATGTGTCATCAACAGAATAATTCACGGTTCACCGGAATCACCGGCATACTTGTTATTCTGTCAAAACATGAAGGTGTTTGCCCATTACGAAGCCATTGTTAGTAACAGTGGAACACGTTATTCCATTGAACTAAACTAAGTAATGTACTGCTTACATGACAGAAGATCATGGACTGGCCGATGGAGATGGATCCGTAGATGTTTGAGAGAGCCGTAAACTTGTCCTCAAGACTGCTGCACTCGATGTAGTACTGCTTTATGTTGTCTAGGCTCTGCTGTTCACGGCGCAGCCTGATGACGATCGCGTCGTGCACAATGCTTTCGGCAAATTTCATCACGTTCTCGTCGTACGTAGCCGAGAAGAGCAATAGCTGGCAGTCGGGTCTCAACCCTCTGACGACATACGAAACACACATCATCGGCTGTACCAGGAAAACATTAGATGCATACAGAACTGACGGCCGTCTGCTACATATTGGTTTTACAATGTGGCACAGGATTTAACCAGTAAAGTTTAAAGCCATGTATAATCAATCGATCCATAACATTTACATACTATTCTCTGAGGCCCCTGTTATAAGCAGGCATAATCAAAGTCATGAATTGCCGCCATATGGACCCATCAGCAAGGACAGTAGAAAATCACGGAAACACGGAAATCACAGAGACCACGCTTTTCATCAAATGCCATGACTTTGCCAAAAGGGATGTATTTTTAGTCAAAATGCCATGATTTTGCATTTTTTACCAGATTTTTTTTGTTTTTAATCAGCAAGTTGAAGTTTATCGGGTGATTGTAACACAAAATTATTTACTCTTGCCTGTGCTGACAAATTCTGTGTGCTTAATTGTTACTTTCTGACTCAATATCTGAGCGTTATGTCATGGTATAAATATGTATTTTAATGCTCCACAGTGACAACATTTCACAAATGAAACCCTTCCTCTGCATGTACTTATGGTCGTCAACGTAAACGTTGACTTTATAGACTTTGAGCCTGTGATTTGATGCTGTGTCTTTGCTGTGATCTTATCGATTTTCACAAAAGTTTGCCATTTTTTAAACCATTTTTGGCCATGATTTTCTACTGTCCCGACCTATCAGCCATCCCCAACAAGATGCTATATAAGACAAAAGGTTGTACCACACAGCTGGTGCTGACGTATTGAAGACAAACTGACCGACATACGGTACGCAGCAGAAGAAAATGGGAAGACTACGTCACCGTGATCTGTTGACTGTTATTACATGCACATAAATAATAAAAAAGTTGTGCAGCAAACCTCTGAAGGCGAATGGACTGGTCCTGATGTCCCTGGGTGTCTATCATGACATCAGCCTCGTCAAGCACAAACACAGTTATCTTCTTTAGATCAATCATCCTGAACCGCGTGCACCAGTCTAGCAGCGTGCCCGGAGTCCCGATCACGATGTGCTCTGTCAGCTTCTGGCCCCTCACCACTATACAACAACCAAACAACTTTTTGCTTTTATCGACTTTATTTATCTTTTTGATAACAAAAATTATTAATGCTGAAAACGTGTTAATGTGAATTGCAGACTCTAGTAAGATAATGAGATGCGGAGGTGATAAGGTGGATGAATTGAAGTTTTCAGATGATAAAATCTTTTCCACACCTTTTTCTGCATGTCACTTGCATTTAACTGCAATTTCACTCACAGCCACAATGCTCTCTAAAAGTCCAAGATGGATCAGTTTACATAAATGTTGTAAAGTGCTAATTGGCTTAATCAAATGTTTATTTGTCAATATTTATTAATCTCCCTGTTGCCAGTGTCATCTTTATACTGTAAAAATAAAGTTTAACGTGGATAAATGTGACGAAAGTGTGACGTCACAAACAACTACTAGCGTCAATGTAGTGTTCGACAGAATTTAAATGCTAGCAGCGTCGATAAAATGCGATACCGAGCGAAAAGACTTCGCTTGCATTACGAGAAGTCCTGTCATATCAAAAGTATGCCCTTTCCGTTGCACCAATAACCAACAGATTCCGACCTTCGCTTGTGGAATGCAAGCGAGTTCCCCTCTCTGAACGCGCGCTGCATCGACGCTATGGCCAGGTCATGGCGTGTCAACTTTCTCGTATGCTGCAATACACGCTATAAACAAAGTGTTGTTTGTGACGTCATCGTTTCATTCACATATTATTTTTATTGAAATTAATGCAAAGCGATGTTTTTATTACAACTGATCAGCGTATTATTAATTAGTATTACATTTTACACATATTTAGCCAATATTGTTTTTTTTGTGGGACTGGGACTTTGAACGAACAGACTTTGTTTCAATACTAAAGTTGTCCAAATGAACAACAAATGATTAATCGTTACAAAATTTAAATGATTAACACAATTTCAGTCCTAAAATGTTGGTAAAAGTTACATCAGTAACATCATTATGGAGGAGACACAATAACATCATAACAAGCAACTGAATTCAAATCATCGAAATCATCTGTTTTTCAAGAAAAGCCAACCGTCTTGTCTATCTACAAAACTTGGTTAAAAACACTCAATAATTAATTATATCTCACCTCAATAACTGAAAAATTTGATAAATAAGAAAATGCATTACCTTGACGCAACTATCATGGTAGATTTAATAAAAATGAATGCTTGCTCTATCACAAGTTAATGTAAAATTTACATTTTTTTAAAAATTAATTGCTACCAGCTGTATTTATTATTACTAAGACTTAGAAAAAGTGAATTACACATTACACTAATGGGAAATTGGCACAGGCACAATGGTACAAATACAAAGACCCATAACCGCACCTGCAAGGTCAGGTAAATGTAAAAGTATGGGTATGGGTTGGTCATGAATTTGACTGTATACCAGCACACTTCGCAGCTTTTAATACGAGCACAGAAAGTTTGATTATCTGACAAACTGAAACTCTCTGAACTACCAGCATTGCTGTTCCTACAGTCTCATACCCACTATCATATAACCACAGACATGCTAAGCTGCACAATACATACACAGTTGAAAAAAAAAAACAAACTGCTAAGCACAAATCCTATTACGCTGACTTTGCGACAAAGTCCTCGAACTTGGTTGCGAACAAAAATCACAAAAGTCTGCAGACTCTGTTGCCAACAAAGTCCACTGACTTTGTAGCCGACTATCCCCATGCATTGTCACAGACTAAATTATAGTGAAACAAATGGGTTTGTTGCAGACTTGTCACAGACTTTGAATTGTTACTATCTCAACATGTGATGGTTTGTGCCTGCAACTTTCACCGGATCAGTGAAATTAAGCGTAATGGAATTTGGGCATTATTACAACCTTAAAGCTACGTAGATGATTTAATGAAATAATTAACCTGAAGCACCGCGGACGGCATAAGTTATGCTAAGGTTTGGCATAAACTTTGACATCTGCTTAGTCACGTCACCAATTTGCAGTGCAAGTTCGTACGTTGGAGCCAAGCACAGGCACTAAGCACAACACCACAGACACAGCCAACCAATTAATGCCAAATAATCAATTTATCCTGCTGCTCCCGGTGCAGCCATTATTGTAATAACAACCACAAAATGGTTCTCGTTCTAAGTGGAAATCGCTCTTAACATTTATAGGATCTTGATTATGAGCTTAACTCTATCGATTTCTGTTAATTCTTAAGACTAACTCTACAAATTCATGTATAATACATATTTCTAGTCTACAAATTCATGTATAATACATATTTCTAGTCTAGCTCTAGAACATCAAACATGGCAAAAACAAGCAAATAAATTCATTAAAAATACATACGACAAATCCAAGCAAGCGCAAACAAAAGAGTCAGAAAATAAGAAGCAGTGCTTAAAAAGATCTTAAGACAAACCTGTGGCCATGGACTTTCGACAACAACTCGACTCAGCATTGTTAGAACAAAAGCCGCTGTTTTTCCGGTGCCACTCTGTGACTGGGCAATCATGTTTACGGGACTACAAATACACAGCAAAACACACAACTTACTACATCATCTGGCAGCCAGCAATTCCATCAACCTCATTCTTATATAGCCATCATAATAGGCTGCATTACAATTTATGAGTCACGCCCATCTGACCAACCCTTACAGGATCCTAACTCAAAACTGATAACTATGGCCCACAGTTTTCCATGAAAAATTTTGCCAAATTCCGCGGCTTACCGCGGCAAAATCGTCCAAATTCCGCGGCTCACTGCAACCTTCCATTTGTAAGTAAACTGAGTTCTATCCTGTTCAAAAACTTTAGTTTCTGAAAGGCCAGCTGGCATAGTGACATTGTGCTGAGTTATGATAGCGATGTACAAAAAAATTACCTATTTTTTCGTTCTGAAAGTGCAATTTGTCAAGTTGTGTTGAGTTTATTTATGATTGTGCCATATTGCAATAGCTACTAGTAGGCGTCACAGCTTTTGGCAGTTTAGTTTGATTTTTTCCATGATAAAAATACGTCATCAAGTCAAAAATCGTACTAATCACCACTGAATTTTCAACTTCTGTAAAATTTCGCTGAAATATCAAAATTCCATGGCAAAGGAAAAATTTCATGACTCAGCTCGAAATTCCGCGGCCCGCGGAAAACTGTGGGCCCTACTGATAACGAGCTAAAAAACCAAAACTAATTTGAATGTTTCCCCGGGGCATGAGTAACAGTAACTGATGTGCCAATTTTCAGCTAAAAAGGACAAGGGTCAAAGGGCAAGGGGGATGGCCGCATACTGTGTCAGTACTGGGCTGACATGTTTCTATTTTTAAATAGTAACTGAGAATTAATAGTAATAGTAATCAGCTCCGGCCAAACAGAACACACAATATCCGCAACTAAATACTTCAAAAAGAAATCTTTTAGCTACAGGCAACTGCCACAAACTGGCCACCATAGATGCAAATATAAACCAAATGCCAGTCATAGAAAAATGTAAAGCACACAAACTACACTGAAAATCAGACAGTGGCGTACTAACGGATCAGCAAGCAACGCGGGCAGTGCTGTCTCCTGAATATATGACGGTGCATTGAACCCCATTTCATACACTCCTCTCAGCAGCTCTGGCTTCCTACACAATCGATCGTGCACAAGTACCACACCCTAAACTGCACCAGTATGGACACAACCAACTACACAGCTACAAATAATACGCTTTATAACCAATATGACACAGGCTTTTAAAGGCACTAAGCTTCACAGACATTAGACAGGCAATCCTTTAACTGATAATGACAAAAACATGTACAAAATTGTTTTTTTGTTCTTGTTTAACCAGACCAATGTACCAGTCCTGAAGTTATTCCAAGTTACGATAATTAGGCCGGTGCCCAAAAGAAAAAATTTTAGGAAATGCTGTAATATTTGTCACAAAGCATGCCCTATCATTATCATCAAATCAGTGAAAAATGGGGTAACAAAACGTATAAAAAAGTATCTCAATCATTTAGTTAGTTCACATAACAGTACTGCCAAAAAGAGATGGACTGCAGTGCACATGTAAAACATAGCATTAGCTGCATGTAACTATGCAAACGTACTTGACGTACTGACTGAGAATAAATAATTAATTTGGCATTTTTGCCAAAAGCAGCTTCAGTCTAATTTCATTATTTGTACAACCGCCACACTCGCACTGCTTTTCAGTATCTACTGAGGACTCCATGTAGCTACGTTCCATGGTAACTCTAGTGGCCTATCTGTATACGCTGGCATTTTTCAAAAATATTTTTCATTTTTCAAAATATTCAAGTTTTGGCACAATACCAATACCTACAGCCTGTGATAAATCAACAAAAATATGCCAACAAACATTGAATAGCATCGTACTCACAAATTTAACGCCTCAAATGACTTCACATGATACAATGGGGACTTAGGATCCTTGCGCAGAACCTCAATGTCACTCTGAACGCTGACTAGCTGGTTGTGAAGACGTTTGTTTATCAGAGAAACATCAGCCTTTGACAGTGCTAAAGTAGCACATAACCAACCATGAAAAATCATGTTCTGTTAACAAGTGGCATCAACAAAATTACTCTCGTCTGTTTAAGATTCCAGATAAAAATATACTATGGAGTCAACATCTTAAAAAATTAGTTATGAACAAATTCAACAGTATTATAAATTGCTATAAATGCTGAGTATAACTGTGACCGGTGCAGTTATATAAAACATATAATGTTATAAACATAAACATAGACAGAAATGCAATAACCAGCACCAGCACACAATTTAAGCTGATGCTCCAAACCAGTGTTTTTCAACCTTTTTGCTGCAGCGGAACCCTACATAAGTGTGACAATCAGTCACAAAACCCCACGCAATGATCCACAAGTCCAGCGGCATAAGCAAAGTGGAGGTTTCAAGAGTGTCTGGGGACTGATGTTTCCAGCAGAGTCAAGGAAACAGAAAACCTCTGTGGGTCTGGGGACAAAACCTCTAAAAGCTGGCAACAAAACAGCGAATGAAAACTGTTAAATTTGACAGTAACAGATAATATTATTTAGCAATTTTATTTCACCAGTCGATAGCAGTACATTATTGTATTCAACCAAAAACACCCTGAAAGGCGGTCATCAACGGCCGTTCAGCCACCTGCTACCATCCCCAAAAAATATCGTTGGATCTTTTACGTTTAACATGGATGCCCTCAGGCAGCTCAATTGGTTTGAACCCCCCTCCCTAGCTACATGTAGCTACGCTGCTGTGTGAGGCTTTTTTACTTTTCAAGCAAAACGTTTCATGAATTGAAATTCTTTCAATGCATTAAACAAACGATTTAACACTAGCACTAATATGTTAGCGTTCACTGTTCAATCCAAATACATTGTATGTTCAGGCTGTTAACAACAAGAAAAATATTCAACACTAGATGCAAAAGTAGATGGCTAAAAGCGCTAATTTCGAACTAAGTATTTGGTGCTTAGGCTTACTACTTCCATGGCATAATCTGGCGTAATTTCGCATGCTAGGCTATTTTTGTTTTTTTTTCACTGACCAGCCGCGGAACCCTTGGCAGACGCTCATGGAACCCTTGGGTTCCACGGAACCCCGGTTGAAAATCACTGCTCTAAACTCACGTTGACAATTTGTCATACAGAAAAAATGATCAAATGTATAATAACAAGAAAAGCCCAGCTAATGCTAAGAGGAACGCACAACAGCGATGCATGCTTGAAAGCCCAGTAAGACAAAATCTAAGTTCACCCATCCTAGTAACCATGTTTCTTTTACAGTCACCAGAGGGCTAATCATCTATATTGTATTACTCGTACGAGTTCGCCAGAGGGCGTCACCTGTCTCGCTCGCTCAGCCAATGCCGTATCAGAAATCGCCAATTTTCCCTACCCCCTCTCATTTAGCACCCTCATTCGGGGTGACCCCCTATGAATTTATAGAAAAGATTTATGGTTCCTAAAACTAGAGTCTTCCAGGCAGCCAACGGTGAAGATTTGGTGATCCTAGCAGACAGAAGAACAGACGGACAAAATTGCGATGGCTAAGACACGCTACAGCAGTAGCTGCTGTTGCACATAAAAATGAAAATCCTTGTTGTCAAATATACCTGACTCATCATCAGTGGAAGAAGCAAAAGATGATGAAGCTGCAGCAGCAGTTGAAGCTGCGGCAACGACAGGTGATGCAGCTACGCCAGTACTGGGAATAGTGAAGCCAGACGCACCAGCTCCGACAGCGTCACCAGAAGCACTGCCAGTACCAATGATGGCTCGCCCTCGACCACGACCTAAAGGTGCACGCGGCACAGCTGCAGCAGCACCAGCATCCCCTCCACCATCAGGCAACTGCAGATTTCCCACACCCGTTATCTAACACAAACACACACAGAGAACTCGATACACATTCTGCTTGAAGCTTTCTAGTTCCCATGAATCCACTCCCAAGTCTGAATGCTGGAAAACTGGGCATTTCAAAGGTTTCGAAGTCTCAACAGAAAAAAGTGTGTCCAAAATAATTTCTTCTAGTTCAGAAAATTAGACGTAATTTGTATATGAATTTACAACACATGAAGCTACTGCTTTAGCAAATACCTTTATTACAGATTGAGCATCTTAAGATGGTGGCATAACATAGTGGTTAGAACGTCGATCCCGGCCGGCAGACTTTCCTTATCCTGCGCTAGACTGATGGATGGCTGCTTGACCACTATGTGGGTACGGCGTCTACTATCAGTCAACCAACAAGGCCAACTCAGCCTGCCATCCCTTCGGGGTCGGTTAAATGAGTAGTAACCCATTATATGGGTTACGGAAGGTGGGGACCTTTGTACAGCTGACTGGGCTGCCTGGATGGCCGGTGCGCCAGCCTGTGTTTGCAAGCTGCACGCAGCGGCTGTGCGATCGACGGCTCTGGTTAGTGACAAAAAGCGCATTAGAGGTGTACGTCATACACAACGATGCACTATACAAATTGACAACCTTTACCTTTACCTTTTGGTGCCAGCAGTAAGCACATTTACCACTGAATTGAAACATTTGATATTATTATGATGGTAGTAATTGTAACATAAGTTTAAATTGCTCATCATCAGCTCATCAAAATAACATCAATAGCGTCAAAGTCCATCATCCGACGCTGTAACGCGCTCTTCAGCCACATAACCAGGCTTGCCATGGACACTCCTGCCCATCAGGCTTTGCGATGTCATGTTGACATGACCCTCAGTCATCCCCAAGAGTGACTGTAGCTGGAGTCGTTGCCCAGGCTGTCTCAGGAACAGATTTTGCAACCAACTAGCCTGAGAAAACAACATTCCACCTGCGGATCTCTGGAGATGAGCCTCATCACGTGGACATTCAGGATGATGCCTATTACGCGTTGATGATGACGATGATGAATAACCCTAACAGTAGCACTGTACCACCACTTTAGAAAAACAATGATTACATTTACCGTGCGCACGCACAGTCCGTATGCGGTCACAAAGTGTTATTTACCATGCGCAGATCGCACAGGAGTACCGACGGCGTGTAAGCAAATAGTTGCATGGGCGCTTGTATGTTCACGTCGCTGTTATTAGCTAACTATGAGCAAAAAAACTCTAGAAATAGCTGACGCTGTTTTGGTTAAAACAATTTAGAGTACTGAGTAATCTGGTCAGATGATATTTCAGTTTCAAGTCACGCCAACCTTTAGGCCTATTACAAAAGCTTGCCAAACAAAAAACAGCCCAGGATGTGCGTTCTTAGATGACATAATACTACTCAAGATATCATATAAACGAGTTCAGAAGTTTGGACAGTGCGCAGGCACGGAAATTAGGCTTAACTGCAATATGAGTGGACAGCCGTGCGCTCACATGGTCAATAACATTTTCTGTGCAACATCGGACCGTGTGTGCGCATAGTCAATAACACCATCCTTAGAAAACAAAAACAGCATACCGTGCAGTGACAATCACCAGCAGAGTGCACTAAAGATCTGCCAGTTTACAAAACCCAACATAACAAACATTCGTCTGAGGTGCATCAGGTGATTCTAATGACTTGTACTATACCATAGTTCCATACCTACTGAACCTAACTTGAATCAGTGCTGCTTGACAGCCAGTTGGGGTCAAATGTTTTTTTCCACAAGCGGTAGTCATTTATATACATCGAAATGGCATATTTTCAGTTTATTCTACCGCTCTGCAATTGCCAAGCCCAATTTTTTTACAATTACGGTTAGCTGAGTTCTGTCACTCTGACGACAAACCAGATATGACTGGCGCTTGTGAAAAAAAACACTGATCCAATGCAAACAGTAGGCATGGCCAGAACACAGGTTTGAAATTCACGTGATTCATTCTTTAATCATCATTAATACGCAAATACGTGTATTACTGTAACAAACCGTAGACTGTAGCTTCTTCTCCTGTTCGTCAGCCAACTGACCCCAGTCTTCGTCTGCCATATTTACGACTAATAACTTTTAAAACAACAAAAATATCAACACCGTCAAAAACACCGGAAATAAAAGCGCTTAGCGCTGATTGGGCTTAAATCAATAAGTAAGTAACACTATACAGCTGGCTCGACGCAAATGCACGACTGACAATAATTATGTCGCAACGTGTCTACTTTATTTTTATAGCATAAAGAAATTTTTAAACTTTGTAGCTAATGGTCATAAATGACATGAATGATTGATTTTTCGGGGGTTTTCGGATTTGTTTACTAGTTTACTTATTTATTCCTTCGGAGACATTAGCGCAAAGTATGACGTCATTAATGAGTCGTGTGCAGTGCGCGTGCTAAAGACGGAAAATGCGTAATTTGGTCAAATTTATTGATTTAGCTCACTATTAACAACAGAAAGCTTAATCGATGTTGCAGTAATGAGTAGGCTAATGTCTGGCGCGTCATGTACACCTGCAAAGGAACGTCGTCTTAGACAATGTCGTCGTACACACGTCCAAAACGTCTAGAATAGGTAAGACAAAATGTCTCAGAGGACGCGGCGTAGATAGGCTAAAGAAAAACTCTGATCCTTTGCGTTCGTGTTAATGCATAGGCTATATTACCGTAGAATCGTGTATACCTCCCGCGCTTATAAACATCGGGGTAGGCCTAAGAGTAGATATGAAAAATCTGATTTTATAAGTTTCCAAAGTTTAGAAAACATGCCAAATTTGCGGTATCCATTGAATGTCCAAAAGCCAAAAGTGTTTCAGCTTCAGGGGGGTTTCGCTTCCCAACCCGTTGGCTAGGGGCCCGCTGAAGGCACAGCCTCCAGACTCCCATTTCCTACCCCTAGAACTCACACTCCCAATTTTGAACTGAGGCCCCCCAAATGAATAATTCTGCACAACTCCCTGATTAACGGCCTATAAAGGAACTCGCCATTGCCCTAAACATGAATCAGTACCATCGTCGAACCCTAAAACTTACTGTTTAGCCACAACACATTTTGTCGCAAACGACCAACAGACAGACAGGCTCACGCCATATGTTGAGCTTAACTAAGTTTTAAGAGTCGGCCCAAGAATGCGTTTTGAAAAGGGTACCCATATTTGAGGCCTTTGTGCGGACTGCACAGAAGCCTCAACAAAGCCTCAAATTTTGGTAATCTTTCAAAATGCATTCTTGGCCCGACTCTTAAAACGGTGCGGAGGACTAATTAAACTACAGGAGGAGGTCGATCGAAGCTCGGTTATAAAATCTATTTATGCTAAAATTTATGTTTATGCTAAAAATTTCATACGCAGGTTGTCCTGCAGTTTATCTTCAGTAATTTTGGTTCAATTTAGTCTAGATATGCGTCGCAGCCTAAAATCTTGGAACGAATCACCAAAAACTTGCTTTTTAAATGTTAAACGTCGTTCAAGCACTTCAAGGTCATCAATGTTCTTACAGCCTGAAAGCTCGCCAGCGGCCAGCAAGGTTTGCGTTACGGCAAGCAGCAAGTTTATAGCCTATCCATCGGTGACCGTTCTCACGCTAAACGACTAAATTACAGTATTAGCATAAAATCTGACATTTTCAAGAATACCCAATAAAATGTTTACATTTACACACTGAAATATTTCACGAATAGCATTTTATATGGTGATAAATAAATTATTGTAGCAAAATCGCCTTTTCACCGAATTCACCGAAGCCACCAGAACTACTGGTGGCCTAAGTAAGCACAGGCAAAAGCCATATAACGCTTACTATCCTAATAACTATATTAACTGTGTGTTTCCGGTTGCAATTCCCGTTTCAAACGATTTTTCGCGCAACAACGGCGTTTAGTTAGTCGTTAATGGTGACTCATGGCACAGCATAGATAAACTTGAAGTAGCTATACAATGTGGTTCATAAAAAACGTGACACTATTATTTTTTGAATAGCTCCATAAAACATTGGCCAATTTTTACGTGCGACAGCAGAATGCTTCTTCGCGCATCTTAGCCATCGTCTATATCTGTCAGTCTGTCCATCTGTCTGTCACACTCGTGATCTGTATCCAAACGGTGTACGCTAGAATCACGAAATCTTTACTGTGGGATGCTTCAAGGACTCTAGTTTTTAGTGACAAAATTTCGTGCCCCTGGGATTTCCCTCGAACGAGGGCGTCAAATAGGGGTACCCTCTTTAAAAGACGTCATTTTGCCGCTATTGGCTCTTATAGTCTGAAAACAGTTGCAGATAGGTACAGACTTGCTGCATAAGCTACCGTAACAAGCACTGGTGACAGGTTTTTTAGCTTTATCAACATCGATGACCTTGAACGATCTTGAACGCCCAAAAAGGGGTTTTTAGTGAATTTTTTTAGCAATTTTTGGATGCTGCGCACATTTCAACACTGAATTACGATGACATGGCTGGAGATAGACCAAGACAATCTGCGTACAGTATGAAATTTTCACCATTAAACGTAGATTTCAGCAGTCCAAGTCCCGACCCCCTAGGTTCAAGGAGGCCAGCGCAGGCGGGCGTCAAAGACGGCTACCCTCCTAAAAGTGGTTATTTTACCGCTATTGGTTCGTGTAGTGTGAAAACGATTGCAGATAGGCAGAGACATGCTGCCTGTCATAACAGGCAATAGCGACAAGCTTTTTATTGGTATCAGTCAACATCGATGACATTGAATGACCTTGAACTCCCAAAATATGAGTTTTAGTGTTTTTTTGCAATTTGTGGCTGCGGCGCAGTTTTCAACAGTGAATTGCGACGAAAGGGATAGAGATAGATCAAGACAATGTGCAAATAAACTGCTAAGGCTGTCGCGCATCTACTGAGCTTTACTCAAATTACTTGTAATTTTTGGTGTGCAACATCAGGAAGAAACTGGATGTAAACAGTGGCGTGTAGTGGGGGCACTTGAAGGGTGGGTGTAGGGAAGGGTGTCCCCTCTCCACGGGAGAAGGAGTCTGGGGAGGGGATTGTGCTCCCTCCCGAGAAGTTTTTCTATAATTTTTTTTGGTGTGAAGATAACGTGTTTTGGTGCATTTTCCGTACTATTTTGAGCAACTGAGTAGGCTTCTAGGGGGGGGCACGTACCCTAGTGCCCCTATGGCTACGTTAATGGACGTGAATGACCATAGGTTTGGCCACCTCACTTCATTACTGTCGCTACACTACTTTGTGAAATGCAGGTTATTGAGCCTGCTGTTGGCATGGCATCAACGTTTGCCGCTTGCATTCATGTTGGAGGAGAACATTTTGAGCACATGCTGTAATAAAGATGATGTGACGTGACACATTTGACTTTTTGGGATACAATAGGCCTAGTTGCCACTCGTGTTTGTCATTTTTCAGTTAATCATTTCTGAGCCGACGTGTACGCTATTCTGTATGAATTCATTATTGTAACTGGCCAAACGACGACTGTTGCATTTCACAAGGTAGAAGAAACTTGACGCAAATGACTATAGTTTTGGCCACCTCACTTTAATACTGTCGCTACACTTAAAGTGAGGTGGCCGAAACTGTAGTCATTTGCGTCAAGTTTCTTCTTCATGTCGTATGCCAAAAACTATTAAAATCGACCAATGTTTCAAAAAAACAAAAGTGGCACGTTTTTATGGACCACGGTGTGCACTGTATATTGTGCTGACGACACGTTAAAATTAGATACGCTGGTGAGATATTCGTTTTTACGCGCGACAGCAGTATGTAGGCTATATACTGCTGTATAGCGTGTCTTAGCCATCGCAGTTGTGTCCGTCCGACCGTCTGTCACACAGGTGGATCAGTCTACAAGAAAGCTCAGCTGTCGCTAGGGAAAACGCGCTAGAGCCCATACATGGCAGTTTGCGTTGCAGTATACTCACCTTCAAGGTCATCTAAGGTCGTCCCCTGCCCTCCAATAGACAGCATTATCACATTGATGACTGTCTGGAGGATAACAGGGAAGATTATTAGAATTACCATTATGTTAATTACATACGCACGCGTATAATGGAGTTCTTACAATTTTAGGTTAACCTCATTTTTGTAATTTTGTGTTTTTGTGTTTCTGTAAAGGTTAAACTTTCTGTTTATTGTAAAGTTTAAACTTACCGTTCCATTATTGTGTTTGTGTGCATTCTGCCTGAAAAGGCTGTCCCCGAAATGACCTATACTGTGTCGGGTGGGACGTTAAACCCTACTCACTCACTCACTCACTTATCTAAGGTCGATGATTTTCATCTCATCTGAAAGGGCATATATATGCCACTTCCTAGTAATTAACAGTAACCTTGGCCCTATCTCTCACGATTTCCAAGATATGGCCAGTTTTCCGTCGAAAAAACGCACATTTTTTTCTGCCTCCTCCATTCAGCCCTAAATTTGAAAATGTTTCTATTTCACTTCATCTGGACGACAATCGTGCCATAGACGCCTGAGGATGGCTGTAGCGCGTCAAAAACGGAGCAAGCTAGGATCACCAAATCTTCACCTACGGCTGCCTGGAAGACTCTCCATAAAGCTTTTTCAAATAAATTCGTAAGGGGTCACTCCGAGCTAGGACGTTAAATGAGAGGGGTATAGGCCTAAAGAAAATTTACATTTTTTGCCAATAAGGCTCGCTGTATCTCAGAAATGGTGCGAGATGGCCTATAGGTATATACTATTAGTCACTATCATACACGCGCTTTTGATTGGCACCGAAACCAATGACCTTTGCAATGGTTGACTTTGAACACCAGAATAGGGTTTTATGTATTTTTGGCGATTTTGTGCTGCGAGACACATTTCAAAAACGCAGTGCGCACCAAAATCCGCATTGGAGGTTCTAGCCCGCAATATCTGGGTGCACGGCCCCCGCCTGGTGGCGAGCGCGGTATAGCGCGAGTCCATAAGGGGGTCTGGGGGCAGAGCTCCCAGCGGGGTCGAGGGGCAGAGCCCCTGGTCAGGGGATCAGGGGACGAAGCTCCCCCGAAGCTGAAGCACTTTTGGTTTAGGACGTTCAATGGAAGCCGCAAATTTGCCCGCTTTTCTAAAATTTGAAAAGGCAAAAAATATTTTAAAAATTGTGTTATTT
>Ga0209367_1007076_pt1 | contig 15476 bp, 9 predicted proteins | sample WorMetLIZISLAND2_FD_187412 | JGI IMG/M metagenome (GOLD analysis project Ga0209367, IMG submission 187412) | Marine gutless worms symbiont microbial communities from Max Planck institute for Marine Microbiology, Germany - Olavius geniculatus... ... | reverse complement strand
AGCCACAGTGGCAGTTGTGTGGGACGCAAAGGTCCAACCCCAGCCTCAGACCGACAGCAACTCTCACTGCCTCATCGTCCAACTTGAGCCCGCATGACGCAATCGGCAAAGCAAACAACCAGTCCCGCTGTGTTGTGAAGTAGCTGCCAGAAATGATGCCTGGTGATGTGCCGTGTGCAGATTATCACTACAAATTTTCGGTACTGTCAGTGAAAATTTCTAACACTGGTTAATATCTGTCGTTTGCAATCACCTGGGCACACTTCACATGAGCTAGCCGTGGACAAGAACCCAATATCTGAATTTTAGTTCCGGTTTTCACAGTTCTGACAATATATACAATCCAATATTCGTTTAATGCGAAAGCTGCAAACAACTAAAATTTCGGTTTTTTTCAAATCAATCATTAATCTCACGATTAATCGTTGACTTTGTAACCTAAAATATAAATAGGACTACTATCGATCGGTTCTCAACATACCCGTTTGTGAGATCTGTTAGCATTTCCAAAACCCGATCTGTTTAAGACACTGCTGTTGCTCTTGCCAAACACCCCCCCCCCACCTAACAAATCACGCAGCTGTCCACTGACTTTCTGCGAGCGTGCCGGACTGCCGGCTACATGAGTCAATGGAAGTGAAAAATTTCACCAGTTTAAAAAAATATTCGCATATGTCTAAGTCACGCATAACAACTCGTAGTCTGCTGATCAATGAAATTACATGCAGTTTAATTAATATAGATCGCAAAAAACATACAACAACTTTCTACATAAGGTGAGGTTTATCAACTCAATTCACAAACCAACACATTAGCGCATTGCATCTTAACCGATCAGCGTGCATCTTTATGTGACCTCTGGAGGAAAAATTCCATTTAAAATGTTAGTGAAACTAATCTAACAAATATGCAAGTATGTGTGTGAACAACAGTGCTTATTTAGTAGTATATCATCTTCTGCCAACAGCCCGCCAGCATTTAATTTCAAAGTACAACAATTCAGTATCGTAACAATAACGTTTGAACAACCAAAAAAACAACAGTCTTACACTAAACACAAGCTAATATTAATATACCAGAAAACCAACGAGAAAATTCAAACAGTGCCATGTGAGATTGAAATAGCAAAAAGTCGATCTTCATAAACTGCCTAAAGAACAAACGTTATTCAGCAGCACTTCATAATTTCAGAAGTGGCAGCTGATTGGCACGCCTATGATAAGATGAATTTTTTCAAATGGTAACATGGTATTGCTGCTTTTATTTCACTGTATTGCTCGTACATGTTACATCCTTTCATGCGGGCAAATAAAATCATGGATTGACACTGGTCAATAGCTGCAGTGTGGCAAGAAATATCCAGGGAGCAAATACAGCATGTCATTACACTTCTTTCTGCCTGTGGTAACTGGCACATGCCACAGCCCAAAAATGGAGCGACGTCTCTTGAAGTAATCAATTTTCGTCCGCAGCATGAAAAAACACCGTCCCCATTCGCTGCCTATAGGACAACAATCATTCTGCTTGAATTCCAGCATATAATTTGTTACACAGCGTTACTGGAACACGAACAGTAAGGGATCAAGACTGCTGATATGTTAAGAATTACTTCACAAACAGCAGTGAATAAATTGTTTAACATATATTATTACTTTTAACATATATTATTTCTTGATACTAGAGCCCAAAGCTGAATCCAATAGCCAAATTTGCTGCCAAATTTTCGTGCACTGAAAATCCACCGAAAATACAGATATAGTACTTGAATTTTTCCTTTCTTTTTTACTCAGAGAAAAAAATAAATAACAACTTCCATTTCCTTCTTTAGCTAAAATCAGTGCTTTTCTTTCTGAGTCGGAAACAATTTTAACTTTCCAGTTGACTTGGTTTGAACAGTCTGCTGTACGATGCTTTTTCAACAGCATGATTGACGTTTCTGTTCTGCGATAATTTCTCTAATCCAGATATCAGCCAAAAACGTTGGCGATCAGCTGAATACTTTTAATGTTTCACGACAATTTGGCTAATCTAAATATCAGCAAAAAAATTCTTTACATCCACCTGAATTTGTTTAAAAATTGAGATTGAGGTATATTCAATACTGTTCAGCCAAAAAATCTGCTAATGCAAAAATGAACTCAGTTTATATTAATGACTATAAGCAGCAATTGCTTGCAGCCCAGTCAACAACAATGATTATTTCTGCGAGGAATTCAGCCGTCATCTATTGTTGCAAACATTAGAACAGCCGTTACTTAAAACACAACGTATATGCCATTAGCCAAAGTACGAGACACAAAGACATGCAGTTTTCACAAGAAAATAACAAACCCTACTCGCAAAACACAGTCATCAGAATGAGGTATCACACAGCAACAGCATCTAGTAACTCACCATTCCATTCCATTCCGACTAAGTGTGCTCACACACGTAACACGTACGACAAACAACAGTTGTGGTAAGTATCGGCAGAAAAATACCTGTGGCAGTGTATAATGTTCAACAGTTACTGTACATGAGAGGCATTTTGGATGCTTAACACGTTCATGTTTGTTCATAGATAAGTATATTAAAAGTACGCTAATTAGACACTCTATGCCAAAGCACAAAAAATAAATTTACTAGCATATTGCCTCAATACAACAAAACAAGACTCTTTCGAATTTTTTCGCCTGCCATGCCGTCAGCAGAAATTAAAACTACTAGCTAATGCATTAAAACTATTAAAAGTATTACTATCATTAGCATATTTATAATATATTTATCTATGGTACACTTAACTGTTCATGGTTGTTAAGCCATCAGAAATGCAGCTATTATATGACTGTTATTAACTAATGCCACTATGAAGGCTGCGCTCTGTGCCGTCACCGACTGTGGCTGGATGTCCGCAATGACTTCAGCGACTCTGAAGGTTGTCTGTCCCGGCTGCTGGTTGTAGACAGTCGGGCGTGTTTCGATGAATATCCCACACTACTGTCATCATAGCTTATTGAAGATGGTCGTTTTCTATCCTGCTGCCTGCTCACACATAACAAGAACACGTAACAAGAAGCCCAGCTGTCACTAGAATAGCCGACTGTAATGGTTGTCAGTGACCTTCAAGGTCATCCAAGGTCGATGATTTGCAGGTAATTTGAAAGCCAGTATGCGACTTCCTGTTAGTGATCAATAGCAACCTCAGCCCTATCTTGCACCGTTTAGCCACAATACATCTGTGACAGACAGACGAAGGACAGACAGATGACAACCATGACAACAGCTCGACCATTACTAAAGTACAGTCGGCTAAAAACCATCATCAGCTGTAACGAACCTGCATCTACTGAGCACAAGAACCATGAACTAGAGCAAAAAAACCATATCCGACAGCCAAATTCACCACCAAAGTTTTCTGCGCCAAAACATAGATATTTAAATTTTCTTCCTTCTTTAATTTCGAGAAAATCATATTTACCAATTTAACTTATGAACAGCTGTGACTTGGATTCACCAGTTTGCTGCATACTTTTTCAGTAGAATTACAGACAGTCAATCTGTGCCGGCTGAGACTGTGATTACTCACTTGGTTGAAAATGGCCAGCAGTTGAATTCTAGTTTCATCTTTTTAAATGTCATGTGATAATTTCCCTAATACAGATATCAGCCAAAAACCTTGGCACTTTGCCGAGTAGTAGCTGTATTTTTAACTTCTCGCAATAATTCGGCTAAACATATGTGGTATATCAGCTGTAAATTCTTTCAGTCTATCTAGAACATTAGAACAACCTGGCCCATGTGAGGTCTGCAGTTATCCGAGATAAAAAAACAACAACATAACATATGCAGTGAAAACACTACTAAGTCTACGCGTGCTTGCCTGTGATGGTCAGTGAAGCTATGTCGATCAGACTGTACATGGTTTGGATGACGACTATAACTGTTCATTGTGCTCTCGTCATTCCTGCAATGCATACACACATCATACTCAGGGTGCATTAAAGGTCCATGGACACCAAAATTAACTTACCATTTTCCAAAAACAGCACAATTTTCTGAGAATTTTGACAGTAATATCGGCACCCAGCATTTTGTCAACACGGAGAAACTTACATTTGAAATCGACGATCTACGAAAATGCCGCAGAAAAGATGCCGCCATCATTGCCCCCGGTGACATCACTAGCCTAGCCCAAAGACATCATAAATATTAAAGGCCTAGCCTAGGTTGATGATGTCACCGGCTATGCCATTAATATTCATGATACCTATGAGCTAGGCTGATGACGTCACCAGGAGAACTGAAAAATTAGAATTTCTCACATAACATATCGTAATGCTGCATTTTACTTGAAACTGCACATTAAATTACAAGGTGATATTATTCAGCAGCACATTGACACACAGTCAGTGTGATGCGGGCAATATCACCTTTTGTAATTTTTGCTGTTTTCGATGTGCAAGTCCTTAAATGTTGCCATTAACAAGTGTATAAACTAATGTTTTGTACATTTATAATAAATAAAGACCAGTAAGTGACCTATGTCTGGACATCTCATCACGTGCTAATGGACTGTCATGGCGCCACATGTCAGCGCCAGCAATGAGATCCGTGTCACGTGTGGATCGAGATGCATGACTGGACGATGACGAAGACGTTGCTGCACGTGACGTACTTGGACCATTCGCTAGAACACTGGAAAAACACACACCAGAGTCGGAGAATCATCCAGCTAGAAATTAACTACACTGTCCACTCAATCAATCAGACAATAAATTTATCAAAAAATAACCAATGACAAGAATGACCACTGGTGTACAATATGTGGTAACAAGAAGCCCAGCTGTCGCTAGGACAGCCGACCGTACTGGTTGTCAGTGAGCTTCAAGGTCATCCAAGGTCGATGATTTCCATCTCATATGACAGGGCATATGCCACTTTCTATTAGTGATTAATAGCAACCTTGGTCCTATCTCGCACCGTTTCCGAGATATGGCCACTTATAGCTTGAAATAATCCATTCCATAGTGCGTTATGACCCTTCAAGGTCATCCAAGTTCTATGATTTATATCTCATTTGAAAGCCAGTATGCGACTTCCTATTAGTGATCAATCTGCAGAATAACATGCAGATTTTAAAACTTAAGAGATAAAGCTCTTGCTGAAAAGCAATGTTTTAAGGATGTAGTGTAAAAAATACATTCACAGCAAAAAGCATTGTGATAAAAATTCTACATTAGCCTGCTAAAAAGAAACGTCCGGCACCTCACACAGTGCTGATTACAGAAGACAGACGACGAACAAGAATCGCTTTTGCAATATTAGAAGTGGCAGCTAACTGGCATGAGCTAGTGAAACCACAGCGAACTATGCAGCCATTCGCTGCCCACGTTAGCGAACAACTAAACCCACTGGTTTTTTTTACGAAATGCATCAGTTGGTGCAATTTTTTAAAAATAGTATTTTTCAAGGTATTGTAACGACATCTTTTGATAATATTTTGTGACAAATTGTCTCCAAAGTCTAGCGGTGAAAGAATTTTGAACAAAAATAGAGGAAAGACTTGTTGGCAAAACGCTGAGCAACAAATGAACCAAAAACGGACAAACCCGTCTCTGGACCGACTTGACAACGGAAGTTCCGTAGCTGTACTGGATACCTTGGTTCCAACTGCGGGCACGGTGCTATCTGTATTAACCTTCACGTAATACACAAATCAGTATAACCTCATAATCATAAATAAACCAACAGTTACAATTTTAAGTGACAGCAGCAGATATCTCAAATTCAAAGAAGAAGTATTTTTTACTGTATTTTTTACTGGCCTTTTTATAGTTTTGTTGCTTGGGCCTTGAAAAGTCCTCGATGCCATCAATAAAGTTAAATAAAGCTGAGACATAATCAGATCAAGATTAAACATAATGCAATCTTTCAACCATTATTCTAAAAAAAATTAAGGCTTATATTGATTAAAATTTTAAAACTGATTAATCTCTAAAAATTAGTCAATTAATTTTCGTAGTCAAGCTGCAAGACCATAAAACTGCAGTATTCAACTACTAGTTTTTGTCATCTTTTACAAATTAAAGCAAAATTGTAAAAGTGCTGATAACTCAGTAACCTACACAAACTATGTAGTCAAAACTCACAAACTGCAGACCATTAAGCTAACACTATACAAGTACAAATCTTGATGACATGTCCTATGCGAAAAAAATAGATTACAAGCATTGATCTTCAGAAGTCCAAAGTTTTGATCAAATTTTAATTGATTAAAAAATTAACTACGTAATTTGCTAAACAATTAATTGATTAACTAATCACTAGTTTCCACAGCCCGAAAATAAAAAAAAACACAAATTTATACCAGAAAATGAGAGGCAACATCAACAGAACTGGGGTAAATCTAGTGACGATCCAACCTTTTGGGAGTGTTGCTGTTCCGAGCGCTTCCTCACCATGTGCTTGTAGACTTTATGCAGCCGATTGGGTGTCAAGTCAGTGAACTTCGACACAAATAGCCACAGGTTGCTGCAGCACAACGACACAATGTAAGAGACACATACAGTACACATCATGGTACACATGCAGCATAAATGTTTGACATTCATAAAATGCATTTCCCCACTTTTTCTGCAAATTTTATGACTTGGAGCATGATTTTATGTAGGCTTAGTCATTTTATTGTATTTTATTTAAACGTATTTTATTGTTATAGACTGTTCAGCTCCGCTGTAAGTTGACACTGTTAGACATAATCATCATTATTATTATTACCTCTACACCACGTCTCAAAAAAAGTCAAAATTGTTTTTGTCATAACTTTGTCAAATTTTTACTAACTTCAATAATTTTTGGCACGTTGATGGCTAAGACGACAAAATTATGTAAGGTACACTCATTTTCCACCTCACCTAATTTATGTCAATGCACTACCATGTAAAACACAGATGCTCCAAATTGTTGCATAATCCTGAGTTGTTGTCTCAGGTAAATGCTGTAACGAGTTAATTAGGCACAAAATACACTAAAATGTGAATTACTTAACAGAATTATAAGTTTGTATAACAACTCGCTTGCAAACTAGAATTTATGCCAAAGTGTGCTCCGCATACAAAGACACACTGGCTTAGATGCAACGCCAATGGCTGATAGCAGAATCAATGATCGACTGATCAAATGCATTCACTCATTGATTAGACATGTTTTAAGCTTTAAGCCAGCTATTTTATTGTCTACTGTCTTCAGCATAAAATATTTAATACCTCAAAATTATTAAACCACGTTGCCCCTGTGTTGAATTGATGACGCAAAGGTGAGCCATCTGATACAAATAATAAACGTGTAATGTAACAATTTAGAGCATCTGTGTTTCACACGGTAGTGCATTGACATAAATTAGGTGAGGCGGTAAATGAGTGAACCGTACAATCATAATAATATCGTCTTGGCTATCTTTGTGCCAAAAATTATCAAAGTTGGTGGAAATTTGACAAAATTATGCCAAAAACAATTATGACTGTTTTTCTGACACAATGTGTAGATGAGTGAATCAGTATATGCATCATTGTGCAATAGTTCTGTCAGTCCGTCTGTCCGATGTAAGCTCCCAACTCAAAAACTAAAGACATAGAAAAACCAAAATTAATGACCATAAATGTTCTCCGGAGCAAGAATAACTGATGTACAAATTACTGCTTCAAAAAGTCAAAGGCCAGGGTTAAGATCATGTTTCACAGTTCTTGGCCTACTGCACAACATGTCTATTTTTTATTTACAATGGGTCTGAAGCAAAGACCTGTTATAGAAATATTCTAGAGACTGCTGTATTTTACAGTCTGGATATCTATTAGACCCTGAGGGCTTCAGTACCAAAGAAGCTCAGAAGAACTACAGCTCAATAGCTTTAATTCAAGTAAAAGAGTAAAGATGCTGGTGCCAAGGAAGCTGAAAATAGCCATGACTTTTCCAGTAGGGCAGGCAAAGATACATTGATATATGCACTGTTAACGCTATGGTCGACAGTTGTTGCTTCACCATAACTAAAAGCAGGCAAAGAATATTTAAGAAATGCAGCTGCAAATTTAGTGTGAATATCCATGAATCAATATTGGCAGATATCTAACTGATTCAACTGATGAAAGTAGTTTAATTGTGCGATGAATGTGACTTCCTTTTCCCTGACTTATTTCATTTTCCCTCACTTTTCCCTGACCACTTTAAAATTCTCAGACTTTTCCAGGCTTTCCAAGTGATTGGTCACACTTGCATCTTACTACAATTGGCTGTGCCCAGCGGGGAGGGAAAAGGGGGATTAAAAAAACATACTTGCGCCAGTCTTTGGCTTCACTGGGTTTGCTGACGAGAGCCAGTAGCTCGTTGATGTGGTCGCCAATCCTGAGCAGACAGCGCCTCGTCTGCTCAAGATGAGCCTCGTGGCTCTCTCCACTCAGCTCTGGGTTTCCAAGCTGCTTTAACGCCTTCTTCACCGGACGCATCCTTTCCTTGCACTAAACATTCACCAGAGGAGGACTCGTGCTCATCATGTTCCACCAAACAAGGACCCCCACGGGCGAGAGAATTTCCGACATCAGCACAACATTTTCTCACATGTGGGGGTGTCTTTAAAACACGTTGCAACATTAATGCCTGTCTTTTGAAACAAAGGGTAACTTGTGGAGCAAAGCAGTCTTCTTCACCGGAAGCATCCTCTCATTGCAGTGAACATGCACCAGTGACAGATAGGCAGAGAGAGATGATGCAAAATATATCGAAAATGTTTGCTGCAGCAGTAGTGTAGACATAGGAAATGGTCGGGATGAATAGTGGGAGGGGAAGAGGTAGGATGCCTGGAGGTTTTTTAGTGCGCAAAACTAGTCTGTCAGGATTTGCTCAATACTGAGTACTGTCCACTGTAGCTGCTATGACATGCCAACAAAGCACAAACAACCCATGTGACCTTGACCTCTGACCTATGACCTTGACATGCAACAGGCTTCTAGAGATTGTCGAGATACATGTCCACTGTTAATGTCATCAGGATAAGTGCAGCATTCATGAGTTATCAACAGCGTCCTTGATTTTGGCCACCTCTTGATCACGAATATCTCTGGAATGAAACAAGAAAACACCTTAACCCTTCCCAGGCCAGCATAAAACAAAATCCTGTCTGTCAAATGGCTGCAGTGCATTGTGACTTTTTTGTCCAAAACTGCGCCAACTATAAGTGAACTTGCACACTTATTTAACGTGCTGGTAAACAATTGTCCGTAAGACCAGCAGCAGTGATTAAGCACAGCGTTACATATGCGGATATCAGACAACCTCATTCTCAATTCAGCCAATGCAGCTACACTTAAAAAATACTTGCATATAACTTGCATATTTAAAAAAAAAGAGAAATCAAAGAGACAGTTTAGAAAGTATTAAAAACCCATGAAAACACATACAATATATTATCATAAAGTTAGTTTCATCATTATATCATCAAGTATGTATATTAACTTCTATGGGACAAAACAAACTGTGGGCTACAAATTCCTAACCATTTTGCTACAGAATGCATGCACCTAATAATATAACAAAGAGCACTCATTTCACAAAATGGTTGGACATGAGCTAATTATACCTGTATAAAGACATCAGGAGATAGATCAGCTCCAAGTGCTTCCAGTGACTGATCTTCATTCATTGTGCTCTGAACACATGTAGTGACACACCAGATTATCAAATGTACCACATAATGGATAATATTCAAGGCAATTCACGATTACACGGATGTGACACGATCCACCTAATTGGTAGGTTTCCGTGTAATTGGAAATGTCCGTGATATCCTGTGCAATCTTAAGATTTCTTTTGCACTTACCCTTTATTCCAGGTCACTTTCTCGACGTTTAGTGGACAATTTTTGGTAATTTGTGCAAAACGTACTATATTCAGCTAGACGAAGTTTGCCAAACTGCTGCAAAATCTGGTTTACAACATGCATTATGTCCTGCCATCAACATTTCACTTCAGGTATGTGTAGACCGTAGCATAAAAATACGACAGTTTCTGGCTATTTTCATTCTCTGTGTAATTTGCGTACATTTCTTTTGTTTTTCACCAAAACGCTCATGTCATTTGCATTTTTCTTCCATGAATAAGTGTAGGCCATGACAATGGAGTCTGCGTCACCAGGTTGAAATGATGTGGCCTTTATGTTAGTGGAACCAACAGCCCACCAGTTCGCCTGTCATCAAAAGATCATCTCCACGTTTCAACATGTCGACGACTCTTAGTTGATAACATTCAATCTCCTGGCACAAGAGCTAGCCACAAATGACTCTTATTTCCCCCTCCGTCCCTCACTAGGCACAGTAGAAAATCACGGAAACATGGAAATCATGGAATCTGTGATTTTTGTCAAATGCTGTGATTTTGCCAAAATGCCATATTTTGCCGTGCTTTTAGCCAAAATGCCGCGATTTCGCACTTTTCACAACAATTTTGTGTTCGTGATCAGCACAAGTTGAAATTTATTGCATGATTTTAACACAATAATATTAACCTGTGCCTCTGTTACCAAAGTCAATGTGTATGTTCCTCATTGGCTCAATATGTGAGTGGGTCATCTTTGTAAAATATATATTTTAATGCTCCGCAGCGACAAAATTTTACAGACGAAAACCTTGCACTGCATGTAATGATGGTTGGCAGTGCTAGATGCTGAGTTTTATAGACCGTATTCAGGCCCATGATTTGATGCTGTGTATTTGCTGTGATTTTTGCACGATTTTTACATAGGTTTGCCATGTTTTTTTTCCAATTTTTGCCGTCATTTTCTATTGTCCATATCCCTCACTCTTCTTCATATCGGAAAAGAACCGCAAAGCTACCAGAACAACAACAACAACAACAATGGACCTAGTGCCCAAAAAGTCGACAGACTTTGCTACCCAACTTTCGTAAAAATAAAAAAAATATTTGGATGATTTCTGGCATACAGATGAGCAAAATGATGCTAAATCATGTGTGCCACACCTCTATTTCCGAAAAAAAAACATTTAAAGTTGAGGCAGTACTAAAATTTCAAACTGTCAGCTTAGCATGACGCCATTTATTTACACATACCACAAAGCAAAGTATGCATCAAGGGATACATTGTTAATACATGTTTTGCACAAGTCCAAGAATGTGAACACATTTTTTTGCAAAATACCTTTTCAGTTATTAAAACTGTAATATGAAGATTAATGCCTCTTTTATTCTGCTCATCCTGTAGAGAGTCTGATAAATGACTGAACTGCAATGAAAACAATTTGATTGGCAAACCACAACTGAAAGAGAAAGCTAAGAATTAGGTGGCAGTTTGGCAAATGCATCAGAATCACAAAAGTCCAGCAAACATTTAAAACTTAAAACTTGCATATTTCGAAATCTGCCAGCAGTTTCTGTTCACAAGCAGTCAGACTAACGGATGCAACAAACAGCATAACATAGCTAGCACGCTCACTCACAAAATCTACGTAGAATACAAACAAAGAAATGATCTCAAGTGGTTCTGTTCGGTATGGAATATTCCGACTAAATTACCTCTCGTTCACTTGGCGTGTCCATCTTGCCGTGTAAATCAGCAGCAGTGGGCTGAGAAGTCTTGTTACATTTCGATGACTTTGATTTCTTCCTAGCTTTGCCCGGGGCCGAAGCACCCTGTTCAGTGCTGCCAGCTATGTCGGCTGCACTGCTGTCTACAAGGCCGTTGCTGGTAACTCGCGAAGGCAAACCGTTGTGTGTCTCTTTAACAGACGATCGAGAATTTGTTGACTTCGTCTTTACTTTCTGTGCCTGCACGGGATTACAGTGACAACACACAGCAAAAAATTGAAACTAACATCACTTTTCAAAAATTTATAGTTCATAGACATTGGCAGTGACTTCACTAGCAAAAGGTTTTATGTACAGATGGAGTAAGACGAACAATACTAAGATTGCTAGAGATCTTTGCTTGTGAGTTAGTGAAGCATCGGGCAAACAGAAGGCCACACACACAGACGCAATGCACACTGGGATATCCTACAGTACAATGATAATCAGTTCTGTTCTTTTGCTAGACTGGTTATGTAAATACGCTATTGACGGTCAGTTATCTTTGACATGAATGGTCTATAAATCTGTTTTTCCAACACGAACAGATGATACTAAAATTAAAAAGTAAAACTAAAAACAAAAATTTCCAGCATCACAGCCAAAATATAATTCAATACGATCGGCTATCAGTTATCTGTAATATAAATGGCTAAAATCTGCTTAATTTTTCCAACACAGACAAATGATGCTAGGCCTAAAAAGTGAAACGAAATTGTCTCCATCATAGCCAAAATATAATTCAATACAATCAAGCCTACTTCTGGAGCAAAGCTGTCTCAGCAAGTTGGAATACAGATCACTCATACTCATATAAATCTCACCAACCTTAGGCGGCTTATGGGACTTTGCCATGTGTTTCCGAAGCACTCGCATCAGATAGTCTAAACGAAGCTGGAGATGCTTTGCCTGAGGCTTCAGATCACTGTCTGGCAGAATCTAAACCAGCACAACACAACATACGATACACAGACTTCTGAAGCATACCGTGATGAAAATTTGCAAATATGCAAAATACTCCAAAGATTAGCATGGTGGGGTGATGGCAAGTTGAATCCCACTTTCCAAGAAATGTTGGAAAATTTTTTTTTGCTGGGACAAAAACATAACACAACATCATTTGCTTGCATATAAACGAATGAAAGGTGTTGCCATGAGATGCATTCTGCCAGCTGTAAATGTGTGAAAATACAGTGCTCATCAAAATTCCCTAGCTTTACTTTGGGGAAAAGGGAGAGAGAAAAAGAGGGGATAGGTTGGACACCCAAGAAAAGTCCTATGATGGTCTTGCTGTAAAGGAGATGAATTTTAATGCCCAATCATCCACAGAATGAAATACAAAAAAAACATTTTTCAAATACCACAGCATACACATAAACACACGTAAGATCAGATTTTCCGGCACATTAAGCTTTTATAAGCCAGTTCCCTTGGATTTTGTGTTTCCGCACCACAAGTTTAAAATTCTGTTCCTCTTTATATTCGTCAAACCCAAACACGCACCTTATAAAGACGTCATCTCAAGACTTATTATTTTCAGTCTGCTTATCTTGCCCCTTAGCTCTTCCCTAATGCACCCTGATTCTCCTGTGAAATTGTAGTACTAAATAAATTGGTACTCACATATTTACTCACTTATTATCAGTATTTTAAAATATATTCCACATACAAAGTGTACAAAAATTATCTTTTACTACTACTAACTGTAGCAATACTCGACATCTTTTACAGTACCTAACAGTTAGCAATTTGTTTTCTTCATGAAATCTAATTCACTGGCAGAATTGTGCATGTTAATTTCTTTGCTTCTAGCAGCATGTGTAAATAAATACACATTATTACTCACAAAGCAAAAATATAGCAGCTAAAAAATCTCACTTCAGACAACTTGAGTTCGGGATCCATTCGAATGGCATCCCAACTGCCGGCGCCGTACTTATAGACACCCCTCAGAAGACTAGCATCTTCAGCCTCCGTCCACTCACAGTCAAAATAAGCATCTTTCACACGAACTCCGGTTGGCAATCTAGCAGATATCGACAGAACAAACATTTTTCAAATACCCACCACACATACACTGTAACATTCCTGCATCAGTTATAAACAATTTCATGACACTAACCGGTGGCTTTTTTGTGTAACGGCAGGACTTAAGCCTGAGAGGTTGTAAATTCAACACGCAGGTGGGTCGCGATCAAGCGATTACTACTTAGATGGGTGATTATCTGTGGACACGTAAAACATCTCGATATATAACTATTAACACGAAGATCAACTCAGCCTTACATCCCAGTGGGGTAAGTACATCGAGTACCACCGTGTCTGGATGTGGTTAAGGCGGGTAACACTGTGTGATCCCGTACGGCAGGTGCTGCTCCGGATGATGGTTACTACTTTGTGGTTTTTAAATGAGATTAATCATTTAATGCATCATAAGCCAAATGTGTGCATTCAAGTTCAATTCAAAATTCAGTCACATCAGTATGGAACCAGGTGCCGGTCACCACACAAGCTATCAGCACAAACACGCTGGATTGCTTCAAATGAGCACTGAAGACAATTCTGCTACAAGGAACATTCAGCTGACAGCACCTCTAAAAAACAGTTTATAGAAAGGCTACAGCAAAGCCTAATGTAGCAAAGCCTATTACATTAACATTGACAGTAAATGTTAGCTAGCATGAGGCATGTTACTGACCTGCTGTGGTCTTCAGCAGAGTCACTGATCCAAACACACAACGGCTCAAGGTCGTCAATAGCCTGCAGCATCAGCTTAGCATTCACAGTCACCTTTGCCAACTTGAACGCCGGCGGTTTGCGTGTCGTCCCTATATGTACAGAATCTCTTCATTATACGTTCTAGTCCAATTAATCTTCACATAATAGTAATAATAATACTCAACAAAAGTTCATAGAGCTCAAGAGCACTCAAACCGGCCCGGTTTCTGGATCTTTTAGTTAACTAATCAGTTAGTAAACCGTCTGTTAATTGTAGCTTGCTAGTTAAGTTTGTGCACGTTTCTGAACAAAACCTGACTGGCTGTCAGCTAACCGAGCGGTAAACTATAGTTGCTTAGCAACGACGCACACGACACTTATCACTTCCGCCTAGTGCAGGCGAGCATCACAGGCTGAACGGTAGTTCAAGCCCTGTGTTAACGGCGACTTCTGTTTCTTATGGGGAATCCAAAAATTCGACCCCCCACAGAATCAAAACCCCTGATCTGATTGAGATAAAATTTGGCACCGTTGATTACGTCGGCAAGATGACCCATCATGCAAAATTTCATGTAAATCCCTCCAAGGGGGGCTTCCCGGCAAATGGGTGAAATATACGCAAAAATTTTTATAGCCATATACCTTTTTTTTTCAGAAACTCACCTACAGGTCAGACCCTTCGATGGCTCAAACGACGCAGTCTCGCGCAAGGATGTGCCTTTTGGGGGTTAAAAAATTTGAAATTAATATTTAACATATTTATTCGCAAAAATCGAAAAAATTACAATGGTGCCTATGGGGAAATTAAGCAATTCTTTAAACGGTCATAACTTTGGCTGTGTATAAGATAGAGTTGTAATTTTTGGTTCTAGAGTATGGTTTTCGGGGATGGCGAATCTAACGGTGTCATTTAATTATACCCTCCCTGGTTGCCATGGCAACGAAATTTGGGACAAAATTGGCTATAACTCGGCTTGTATAAGAGATTTTTGCAAGATTTTTGCACCTATAGGGGGGTTTTCGAGGATGGGCCATCGAATGCTGCCAATTGCATTTTTCCCCGACCGACCCTTGTTGCCATGGCAACGAAATTTGGGACAAAATGGGCTATAACTCGGCTTGCGCAGGAGATTTTTGCGCCTATGGGGTGG
>Ga0209367_1007075_pt1 | contig 15476 bp, 10 predicted proteins | sample WorMetLIZISLAND2_FD_187412 | JGI IMG/M metagenome (GOLD analysis project Ga0209367, IMG submission 187412) | Marine gutless worms symbiont microbial communities from Max Planck institute for Marine Microbiology, Germany - Olavius geniculatus... ... | reverse complement strand
GCCATTGCCCTCCCCGGCTGCCCCCGGGAGAAATTTTGATGGTGATAAAGTGCCCTTTAGTAACTATACACATGCCAAGGGGTGACTTATTAAACATCATTTTTGTAAGACAACACAGACATCTGTAACTGTTTGCGTTTCCAAATATCAAAGTTGCAGCTTCCATTGAACGTCCAAAAGCTAAAAGTGTTTCAGCTTTAATGGGACTTCGCCCCGCTAACCCCCTAACCAGGCCGGCTCTGCCCCTGGACCTTGTTACGTTCTTTTTGTTGCACACAACAACAGAATATAGCCCAATGGTCGACATTTGGCCCGTACAAAAAATATTGCCCATGTGCCCTGACCTTCACCCCCCCCCGTTAATTGCACCCTAGCTTCAGATTCCTAGCGCTGCCCATGGCGGGGAAGTTTCGGCGAAAGTCGGCGCACCGGAAGTTGGGCTTGACCAACCGTGAACTTGGCAGTCACTTATCTAAAAATCATGTATACGCCCAAGTAGGCAAAAGTACTTTTTATCGCGCGTCGTCATTGCGTGACACCACAATTACAGCTATATTCGTCGTTTACTTGTTTATTTGTTTGTCTCTTGTCACCTTTTTGAAACGACCAAGCACGGTATTTTTTTTCTTTTGTCAAATTTATCAACGTAGCACCCAGCGTAATTTTTTTTCTCATATCCAAATATCGCTACAAATTTTTTGTTATATGTTGCATGTAGGCCTAACCCTGGCTGTCGGCTTTGCGCTTACGCAGCTCGTTTTACTACGGATCTTCACATAAAGCATTCAAACCTTCAAGGCCTATATTTTATTTGGCGTAGAACTCAGAAAAAAAACTTAGCATGGAACCCAAAAACCTCTAGAAAATGACGCCGCGTCAGCCCAAATACACTAGGCGAAGCGCTGATAATGTAAAAGTAGACTTTCGATTAAAATTCAAAATAAGCAAGTGTTGTATGTGACAAGGGTTACAGTTTGCCGGACTATACGGCAGAATTATGTTTGCACTGAGCCGACATACCAGTATTTTTTTTGGTTTACAAACTGTTACATGCAGTTGTCGACAATTATGAAGTTCAACGGTTGTCCGCTAGGCGCGCTACTCACCATAGCGACAAACTTGTGTCTTCTAACAGCGCAGCCACAAACTGGAGGTAAGTTATAGTTAATTGTATTGCTGTCACTCTCGTGCAATAAGAATTCTCAGGAGAACGTTGGTAACATTTTGAGCAACTTTTAAGTATTAAAAAGCAAATGCGTCTGCTGGCCTTGATTGACGTATAGGCCTATAGATGTGCCTAGGCCTATATACCGTAACGGCTTCACCGTTAGGCCCTTTCTACACGCACATGGACGGCGCGCATATTTTTGCACCACATTCTAATTATCCACGCGGCCACGATCTATCCACAAGTCATATGACTGTGCACGATTTTGCTAAAGTTCGTTGCTAGATTGAAGATTTATGTTATCGGCTCAGGAATAATGTCCTTTTTATTCTGTTGCATTCAATAGCCTAACTGCAATTCTGCAAAATATTGTAAAGCGATTTTACAGCTTTCTGTTTGACTTGCATTTCAACTGATCTCGATGCAACTTACGTGACTTTTGTAACGTTATTTTTTTCTTATTTCCTTAGACGCCGCGCTTTATCGCTTTATCGTCAGTTTTTGTCGCAGCTATTAGAGTGCGTTCACATGCATTCATGCGAGTGCGAGTGCAGGTTACTCGTGATTTTCCTCGTACGATCAGTTTTTTTGGTGCGCTCCACTCTTACAGATAAACCTTATCGAGTGACAAACAAACAGTAAAGTGGAAACTCGAACTGCGACTTGAACTCGTGTTAATGTGAACCTAGCTTTAATTCCAAATGCTTTGATAAGCTATTATTATATTTAGGCGTAGCGGATGTCACGGCGTGGAAATATCCGAGCGGATGCGACCCGATCAATAATTGCGAGTATGATGCCGAATGGCTGCTTGACGAAAAAACGGATTTTATCAACTTCACGGTAAAAGCGCGTCAGCCAGTCACGCAGTGGACTGCAATAGCATTTGTTCCGCAGCCAAGAATGGTACGATGATTAAATCGTTACGTAGTCGTGTTCAGCGATATCTGTTAATCTAACTGCATAGTGACTCGATGACTGGCGATGATAAGTTCAGTTACAGTGCGCGAATCACTTAAACAGTCTCGACGGTGCCAGACAGATTGCGGAAATCTGCCGGACACGGGATCATTCAAAAAATGCGATTTCTGTGACCAAAACAACCACAAAAGTTAAAGCCATGAAATAAGTAAAATAAAACTATAGTAAACTTATACCTTATAAAAATTATGGTTATTCTTTTTATGTGATCTTAAGATGTCAATTTAAGTGCCTTTTGGCAATGTTGTCATCATTTTTATCAGCGAATTTCACATCCTTTTTAGCTGGCTAATTATGAGCTCTTAGTAAGTTGGTCCTTTATATTCCCATAATTCTATATTAGTTCCTTAATAAAACGTATTATGCACTTTTGCTGCATCCAAAGAAGAAATCGAATAAAACAATTTGAACATTATGTTGAAATATTGCAGGAAAATATGGACGTGTACATGGCATTTATAGACGAGACGAGCTCGACTGGACGCTTCCTTGACGGGTAAAAATATGCCCACGTTATAATAGTAATAGGCCTAATGGATCATTGCATCAGAAAAAAATCTACTAATCAGAAGCCGCATGATGTCGCGATATAGGGGGTCTATCGAAAATATTCAGTTCAACGATCAGTCAATTCAACTAGGCCTAATCAACCAAAACACATTTTATGGCGCCATATGTCGCGAACGAATCAGAAGCGATCAGACCATACGATACGATATTTCAATGTCGAAAAGATAAGCTTTAATGAATAACTTTAAGTAATAAAGGTGGCGTGCCAAAACTGTCGGAGAATTGTGACTCAGTACAAAGTTAGCTTGCTTATCATTGTCGAAAACCTGCTCAAAATCTAATAGGGTTTGTACGTGTGCAATGTGCAATAAAAATGACAAAACCGTTTGGTCGCCGTCGACTCCGTTTACCGTTTGTCAGTTTTGTCACAGAGCAAAACGAGGGTGTACAGACTTGCAGAAAACTTGTATTGTGTTGCCGACGTTCAGACAAACTGCATAATATTGCTATTTTATTGCACGCAGTTGATTGACCTGTTTCCAAGAAGCGTGTTTCGCGCCAGACCGAAGTAGTGAAACTTTGATGCATGATCTCTGGCTGTCTGTAGTTGGACAAGCAATCGGTACTTGAAGCCAGTGGCTGACTCGACGGACAACATCGTGAACCCGTCGCTCAGCTACGACTCCGGAGTGCTGACGTTTCGCTTCCAGCGCGCTAGAAACACCGGCGACACTCAGGACTGGAGCTTCGCCAGCGACACCGACTGTTACTACTTCGTCTTTCCTATCGGCGGCGGGCCGCATAGCAACACCGACTTCCGTCAGCACTCCAGGAGACCGATATTCTCCGAGGGCAAGCTATGTATCGGTACGTAAAGAATACTGCGACTTTCGTGCAGTTTGTGCAAATTAAATCGAGTGAAATATTTATTTAACAAAAAAGCAATTGAGATACCGCAATTGCACGGTATAACAGAACACCAGACGTAGAACAACACAGATGATAACTTTGACAAAACACAACGTAGGTATGACAAAAATATGGCACGCATTACGATTCTTGCCCGTTTCCCATGGCAGGAGTAATCAATGTACAATGTTCAGTTTAAAAAATTCATAGATCAAGATCACTGGACATCAAAAAAACTTTACAAAATGACGCATATTTACGCCTAGCGTTCATGCTTTAATTCTTACCAATGGCGGATAACCGCGCGTCGACCACCGCTGACTGTAGACTGTGAGCTTAATACCCCGTTTACACGATCGAGCAAACATCAAGCAAGCCTGATGGAACCCCGCCTCCTGGCTCAAATGTAGGCCTAGGCTTAGCCCACAGCTGATCACGTGTTATATAGGCATTCCAATTACAACCCGCCCGCCCTTAATTAGCATCGTCGAGCTAGCTGGATGAATGCTAGCAAACATCGAGCAGACGTCGAGCAGACGTCGAACAAACGTCGAGCAATTATCGAGCAAACATCGAGCAAACGTCGAGCAGACATCGAGCAATTAGCACGTGTATTTTGAATGCATTTGCTCGACGTTTGTTCGATGTTTGCTCGATCATGTAAACGGGATATAAGTCTAGTTTACTGTTATGTTGGCGCCTCGCCTAAGACATTTACTACTGGACGGACGGCCATATACATGTCGGCAGTTGACGTCGCCATTTTTGTTTGTCAGTTTTATTTCGTTCATTTTCTGTTTGGTTTTGTGCTATTTGCTATTATGCTGATTACGCAATCATACACGTATAGAGTATAGCAGAGGTTCGATTAATCAGACCAGGTATTTTCCAGCTTGGTTGAGTAGAAATTGAGCTCTCAGTAACTTTAAACCGTCGGTTTTCTTAGGCCTTTAGCTGTTTTCGGCAGGAAATGGCATCGACTGTATGTTGTGCCACAGCAAGAACAGTCGCCACTGAGACCACAACGCAGGCAACAACAACAACTACACCGCGACCAACGCTACCGCCAATAACTGGTGAGCTGTGCGCAAGATTACAAACGTTACGATTGTGTCACTGAAATAACAAGAAATATGAGCTAATGCTCATGAGACGCGCGAGAGCTTATATTAGTTCACTTCCCGTTCGCAAGTAATCTTGGTTTATCTCTATCCATTTTGTCGCAATTCACTTTTTGCAGCCAAAAATCTCTCTACAAAATCACTAAAAACCAATATTTTAGGGTTTAGGGTCATTTAAGGTCATCGATGTTGGCGTTAGACGAGCCTATAGCAGTAAAATAACGTCTTTTCAGAAGGGGTGCCTCTCTTTCGCTTTTTCGTTCGTCGGGACCCCCTCACTTAGCGGCATAAAATTTTGCCACGAATTACTAGAGACTCTAGGCTATCATGTGGTAAAACCCCTAACTCTTTATTTCACCTAGGCTTGAATTGGTACCGAGTCGTGACGAACAGACGGACGGACAGTCGGACAGACAGACAGAATTACCGTAGCTAATACGCGCCATAGCTATGCTAGCTCTCGCGCGTAAAAACGGAATCGTAACTAAAACCGGAAGGGCCAGAACGATGGACTCTAACAGAAAGCGCAATTTGGCAAGATTAACATGCGGCACTACAAATAACTGCAAACACAATTAATCCGGCAAAAAATATAATGAGAAAATTTTCTTTAAAAACTGAACTGTGGTCGTTTGAGGTTTCAAGACTTTTAACAATGCTAAAACGCCTACGTAGCTAAAACTCAGTTATTACGGCAATATGGTTGGTTGATCGTTTGCAGATTGTCGCGGCAGTTCGGACGTGGTGTTCGTCGTCGACGCGTCGTCGGCGGTGGATTATTCCAGCTTCCAGTTCGTCAAGTCGTTCCTCGCCGACTTCGTGTTGGACCTGGCCGTGGACTCGGGCCAGGTTAGGGTCGGTCTGGTGACGTACGCGGGCCACGTGCACGAGCGCTTCAACCTGGTCCGCTACAGCCGTCGTGAGGAGCTGAGCGCCGCCATCAGATCACTAAGCTACTTGGTCAACAGCGACTACATCACCGGCACTGCTGACGCCATCGCCTACGTTCGACAGGTTGTATATTGCTGTTCAGTGTGATAGACCGATTGAAAATTACCGGCATTTCTGGCTTTTCTGCGTCATTTCGCATCAGCTGCCCGTAGACGACAGACGGACAGGCAGACCGACGGACGGACGGGCAAGACGCATAACGCGGCCTACGCGTTGAATATTTTTTTTACATCTGACAGGTTGGCAGACTGACTGAATTTGTTTAAGACACAAGAAACGTGTATCATTTTTGTTAGAAAACGTGTTTTTGTTAACCATTTCGAAACATGTGCCGTGTGTACGCTAAACCACGGTCTGGAATTGGATGAGTGAGTGTTAAACGAACTTGTCCACATCAGGCAGTGGTTTACCCGACATCAGTGGCTTCTATCCCTATACCTGGTGGGCGCAGCTTGCACCCAGTGAAAAATAAGGGGGAAATTTTGATAAGGTTGTAGATCAAAACGTTTCCCCTATTTTTCACTGGGTAAACTACACCCGTGACAAAACTTCTCCTTTTTTTTACTCCCCCTATTTTTTAATCTACAGCTTTAACAAAACTTTCTCGTAAGTCGTAAGAAGGGAAAGAAGCCCAAAATGGAGGGGAAAACTTGAGCCAGAAATTGGGGAAAAACTTAAACCCAAAACTGGGGGAAATGTTGCGCCCGATTTCGATTCCAGATTTGGGAGGGGATAAAAGCCACTGCCCGACATTTATTAAACGCTGGCTCAGTCGATCGTGTGGTCTTCGTGCGGTCTTCACTGTTTTTAGTTTTGACTGCACCGGTAGGTTATCGACGCGTTATCTTACTGTAGACAATACGCTAGACATAAGCCTGTAGGCAGTACAAGTGTCAGCGTGGAATAAGGCGTTTAATAAAACGTGTGCTATTTTGAGACGCAAAAATGTAACAAACAGTGACTTCATGGCCTTGGAGAGGGGGCAGGGAAAGCAATTGCTCTCGCTTTAAATTTTAGGCGGTCGAAAAATTGTCGAAAAAAAATCTTTTTTGTGGGGAAATTGCAAATTCCTGCCCGCCCACTTTTTCAACCGACGACGCCGCTGGTAATAGATACAAAGCGGAGTATCGATACAGTAAAAAGTCCGGTAACTTGCGTTGTACAGAGGCTGTTGGCTCCGGGGTCGGTGGGTAACCGGGCCGGGGTCGAGGACGTGCTGGTGCTTCTGACCGGCGGCCGGTCGAGTGACATGGAGAGAACACTGGACGAGGCGGCCGAAGCACGCCAGGCTGGACTACACATCATCGTGGTGGGAATCGGTGCGTGGATCAATGCCGTGGAACTGGCTGGTGTTGCGAGCTACCCGTACAGCTCAACCAGGCTCCTGCTGCCCGCCGGCTACGCCAGTCTGCCGTCCGTTCACAATCAACTACGAGACATGATCTGCAACAGTGCGTCGATTTAATTTATTCTAAAATCTTACTAAATACCTGCAAGTAAATGCGCTGCACTAGAACATTAGTGATGTAACGTTTTGCTCGTTATTATTATTATTGTATCGACTTGCAAATTTACAATTTGTGTGTTTTAATTTTCCGTTTATTGCCAATAGTGTTTTCCGTTAAAGAATTACTTACTTAATTGCTCGTCATATACACCTTACCTTATCTTACCTTACCTTTAGGATGAGCAGGTTGCTATGGGCCCAATGCACATTTTCGATGTGCGATAGCTGAAACAATGTTTTAGAAGCCCTGGTAAACTTCAAGAGAGAAGACCGATGTACAGTAGTTTGTTTGTCACTATAGGCCTAATCTATTAGATAACAACCTAGAACGTGATATCGACAGATTGTACTTGCACTGCATCTACCGAGAAAAAATAGAGAAGATTCGTCTTTCTCTTGACACATGCAGATAACATACACTTAATTTGACTCTTGTCAGACCATCAATTCATAAGTATACACTGCGGCACAAAATCAAAATGGAACATTTTATTTTTATCTGACGACATATTCAAGGTCCAAATTTAGTTTCGCTATGCGCTTCACTGATGGACGAAAACTGCGAGTTGCGCGTAAAATGTCTCTAATTTATTCGGTTGATACTTTTGGCATTTTGTGCACTAGACTTACTTGCTGCGCGCACCGGGAACTGAACCCGGGACATCTCGTTTAAAAGTCGGAAACTGCACAACTCGACTCTTCGTAGTATATGATTTGATGTGAATTGTCGTAGACGTGGACAGCTGTGGGAGCAGTCCGTGTCAGAACAACGGCACATGTATAGACACCGTCAACGCGTATGTATGTCGCTGTCCGGCTGGCTTCTCCGGCGAGAATTGTCAACTCAGTAAGTCTTTCCCAGGCTTGCCGTGGATATGGAATTTTCCATCCATATCAATGTCCATATCCATAGATTTTTCGTGAATGTCCGTGGATATAGGCTATCCATATCCATAGATGTCTATCCTGCGTACATGTAGCCCCCAAATTTTTACAAAATACAGCAGAGCATGAGCGTCCCCCTTAAAACATGACGCATACGTTTTCTTCTTGATGCGGTTAAAAATAACGAAGAGTAAAAAACATACATTTAATTTGAATTATGAGCTAAGTGTAATATTTCCCAACTTTCATGAAAATCTACATAATTTTATTGCCCCTGTTTTTGACCAACCGTTAGGTCAAAGCTTGGGCACGATATGTCGTCTGGCTGTCGTCCGTCTGTCAGTAACGCATGTATTGTGACTAAACGGTAAATAATAGGGGTCGGCAATGGTACCGTTGAATAGGGTGATGGCAACATCTTATAGGCTGTCAAAAGTAACCATGTATCTATCTGCAGCGGTTTGGCTGCAATTCTGAATGCAGTGTTTCTGCCTGCAGCCGACATTCACGTGCGTCGAATTACCGTATCGTTTCCTATTCTTGATTATAGCGTTCGATATAGCAGCGTCACCGTAGCGTCACTCTGGGAAATCGCTTTTTTCCGCGACCCGAAGGCGAACGCTGGCTTTCGGCTATAGGCGGTACGGTCAACCCATTCCAGCAACAGCTGGGATTTTTGTTTTCCAATACGCAGGTTTATGTACGCCTACAGGTTAGGGTAAAATGGACGCTTTTGAGGCACACTTGGTTTGTACTTCTTACTAGCATTAAATATGTTAGTAAACAAAAAGCTTTTGTAAACCATTTGAAGAAAAATTAAAATGAACTCACAAATGGATAGACCTTTTCTTGCCCAACCAACAGCATCAAAGCACTGAAGATTAGAATCTGCGGCTGCTATGGTGCTAATAAAGCAATTTGGGCTAACTTAATAATGGCGTGCTTAAGTCACGGATCACTCATTTGATTCAATAGCATAAATAAACGAGAAAATAAAGAATAAAAATATGACAGACAGAAAAATATTGTTACGAACGGCCTCCGTAACGGCGACGACGACGACTTTGTTACAGTCGTGGTAAGGCGACGTGGGCGGCCACTATGTCGACGGTCTTGCAGGCGAGTAGATGCGGCCACCGCTTAATATTCGATGGGTGCGTTTGGACGACCGATCTTATAATCAGCACAACATTCTTTGGCGACAGCCATTTTCTTGTTTTAATCAACGTTTAAACATGTTCGTTCAATCAAAATTCAGCATCGGTGCATAATCTCAACTTCACATTGTCTCTTAATATTAACGACAAACTAAATAATCGCAGGACTCGTAACAGTCTAACCGCTGACTAACCAACGACAGTCTAACCCTAGGCCGTAATTACGACAGCCTTATATACTGACCGTCAGGTTGACGGTGATTTGCCGAATCGGTTGACAACTAATCAGACTTAAGCCGTCCTGTCATGGCTATATTCACGGATATATCCTTGGATATGCTTTTCGTGCAATGTGGCACTAACTGTCAAAATAATCATAATGGTAAGAAACTATTAATTAGTACAATTTCAAAGCCAAAGTATACGGTTAGGACCGCCATAAATGCTACTCTAAATTTTTGGCACCGATTTTAGCAATACTTTTCGGAATAAGTTTGAAACAGATTAAGACATTTTGACCAAACTGCGTATAAAATACATGTACGCACGAAACGGCCCAAAGTAGCCCATCTATCTAGTGTGCTGAAAATTATGCTTTGCTAGTTAATAAGGCAAAAAGTCGTGTATATAAAAACGTCGTCATTTTAGCGGCTGTTTGTGACATGATTGCCAGATTTATAGGTGCGGACAAAAAAGCATGTTTGGTAACAAGTAGGTCTATAAGTTGATGTCCTTATTTTGAAGATGCAGTGCTGTATAAAATGGAACATTTGCACGCTTGTTATACACAGCCAACTTGAATACTGGACACCTAAACACTTCCCGTCTTCAACGTGTATTCAAAATGCTAAAAATGCTTTGCAATATTTTCACATTGTACTCAGTAACAGCGTGACTTGTGTCGGCAGAGTGTCGTGAGGGAGTCGACCTTGCGATCGTTCTGGACGAGTCGAACTACTTGGACCCCAAAGACGTTCAACGCGAGCTGGACTTCGTCTTTGACCTCGTGATGGACGCGGCCAGCCCGGACTCGGGACACAGCCGAGTGGCACTGGTCAGCTACGCCGAGACAGCCAAGATCCACTTCTACCTCGGAAACTACACCGACAGACTGCGTCTGCTCAACGCTGTATCTGCATTTCATTCGTAAGTAACGTGACGGCGGTTTGTTCCATGGTTAACGCGTTGGTCTTAGTCAGCGGAGTTGCTCTCTACGCTGAATACAATTTACTACTGCAATGGGCGACTGTCTGCGGACTGGTGGTGAACCATATCAGTATACTTAACAAACCACCCAGATCAACTTAGCTTTCCAGCCCTCCGGGGTAAGTAAACGAATACCAGCCTGCCCGGCGGGAGTCAAGACTTTCACCTGTAGGCCTATCGCCTATTGTGTGGCAGGTAACGCTGCGTCAGTGTGTGATGCCACATAACAAAACGACGCTTCGTAGCGTTGGGACGGGTTTCCATATAGAGCTATCTGCGTTTACTCGGATGGAGTCACATTAAACTGGTGGGTATTTTGGTGTCAGGGGCGGGATACGTAATGTGTCGACGGCCATTGAACTGGTGCGTACGATGATCTTCAACGCGTCGAACGGTGATCGGGCGCGGAGTCGAAACGTGGCTGTAATCTTCGTGCACGGTGTCCTGGCTGACTACCCTGCCGCCATGAGAGCCGCCACGGCCGCCCGGCGTGACGGCATCACCCTACTGGTAGTCGGTGTCACAGGCAACGTCGACCGACGTCAACTCGACTCCATCGCCAGCTATCCAATGCTGTTCAACGTCTACCGTGTTCACAACTATTACTCGTTCATCAACGTTCAGACTGGACTTGCCAAGGCCGCCTGTAACCGTGCGTACATATTGAGACGCTCTGAACTCCATCAAGGCAGTTCAGTTTTCTTACCGGTCTCTGTGCTTGGACGTATAATATCCGACAAAAGTTATAGATGTAATACTGCGTTTTTACAGTAGTTATATAAAAACTTACAGATTAATACGGGGTAGGGAAATGACCATTGTTAATACCGTAGGTTGTTGCGGCATTTAGTAAAATATCTTTTGTTTGTGCTACATAATAGGTAGGCCTAGTCTAGTATAGTGTAGTGTTGTTTTTTTGCTAAACGGTCCTGGAGTCACAGCATAGAAAATTTTTGACGATAAGCCATTGAAACGACAATTTAATTTAAGAGGACCGTCTAAAGGGTTTGTTATTTCATAATTCTGGAAACTTTTGCTATGCAGCGACCACTTAGAGGGAATAATTGCCCGACGCCAATGGTGTTACTGTGATCATTAATAGATTGATGAGTGACCGGACTTGTTGTAGAGGTGAACGAGTGTGCGTCAAACCCGTGTAAAAACGGCGGCCAGTGCGTCGATCTGATCAACGGCTTCCGCTGCGTCTGTAAACACAACTACACCGGCATCACGTGCGGACGAGGTAGGTAGTCTACGATAATACTCGTCAATAAGTCAGTCTGTCAATCAGTCATGCAATCAATGTTTTGTCTGATTTTGTAGCAGGATTATACACACAAATGTAAGAGAGGATGAAAGATTAACTTAACACATATACATATCAGTAGCAAGAAGCACAAAATTAAATTTTATCGAAATCCGTTCATAATTTTTGAGTAACCCGATTTACAGAAGTCGATTCGTCCGAAAACAAAACCTCCTTCATCGCTTTCTTAGGCTTAAATAATAAATGATAATCGTTATTTTACAACATATGGTAGCAGAAAAGTAATAGAAACACAACGTACATTACAATAACACAAACTTAACTAAATTTAATCTAATTACACTATCAAATTTAACTCGAAAACGAATTTGCTACAGCGCTATTGCCACAGATGTAAATCAGAAGTGCAATGCTGCGTGTCCGTGGTGTGCACGGTATTCAGCGTGCACCGGTCGCAGCGACGTCGTGTTTGTAATCGACGCGTCAGACAGCATTCGCATCGAGCGCTTCCCTCGCGTCATGGACCTACTGACGGGTGTCGTCGAACAGATGGACATCGGCTCAGAACGCGTCCGCGTCGGCGCAGTCAAGTTCGCCAGCAACGCCTCGGTCCAGTTTCATCTCAAGACCTACACCACCAAGCATGACGTCATGGCCGCGCTGGAAACCGTCAGCTTCGTGGGTGGTCGGACCAACATCAGCGGAGCCATCTGGACAACGGTCAGTAGTCGTGTTTATTGCTGTCGTTGCTGATGCTTTATTTCGCTGGCGGTTTGGCCTATTTGGACGCATTAATGAAATTGCGTAATCTTCGTTAGCCGGGTTAGTACTGAGATAGGTGACTGGACAGAGTTACTTCCACTACTACAGTACTACTGGTGTACGTTGTGCCGCTGTTACTTTCGGTATTTCGGACATTTTTTCCAGAGTTAAGCTTTACGGTACGGAAAAAGGTGATATTTTGCGAATTATTGCTGAAGCACTAGGTTGTACACGTCGGATGCCGGCTTTTCCTATCGCTCCACCAAAGCTTTCTTTCTCGAGGAAAACGTTCCGATTCTACGAGTTGTTGTTGGTGCTAATAGAGGTTAATTTAACGATATGCGACATATAAGTTCACATTTTATACTTACTGATATTAATGGCGATAATCGTGGTTAGTGTAACCGCTGTTTGCTGCAGTTCAAAGAAATGTTCAACGCTACCAACGGCGACCGGAAAGGCGCTCGCAACGTGGCAGTCATCATAACGGACGGCATAGCTAACATAGACCGCTGGTTGACCGTACCGTACGCCGTGCAAGCACGCATTGAGGGCATCTACCTAGTGACGCTGGCCGTCGGCACACTGGTTGATCATGTCATGCTTCATAGTATTGCATCAATGCCGCACTACAAGACCATCTTCCTAGCCGACAACAGCCGCATGCTGCCCGACTTCCGCGACCCTATCTTCATGACCAGCTGCGACGGTATTCATTTTACTTACTTACTTACTTACTTACTTACTTACTGTGTGGCTGTCGTAAAGGCCGCATTATACGCGTCGTGTCCATGGGTCTGTTTGTCTGTTCGTCCGGCCATACTTTTTTCTGTACCGTTGAGGCTTTGACCTCAGACACAAAAAGGCTTAGAAAACTAAATTTATGTAGACGTTTCTCAGGGCAGAAGTCACTAACAGGTATGCCAATTTTGAGTTTGAGAGGTCAAACTTCAAGGTCACCGGATGTGAAGAACCTCACGAAAATAGCGCATATCTCGCGCATGTTAACTAACGGTGTAAGTTCCGACTGCAAACTACAGTACAGAACTTTCAGCATGATATCGTTAGTTCCCCGCAAGATTTTACATTTTTAAACGCACTTTCGGTAGTTTGTAATTGCAACCGTGATTGCATTTTGTCTGTAAGCTGTGCGTCTCTCAAAACTGCGTGTTGTGCGGAGTGCTGAACACCAATTTCCATCAGATATATTTCACATTCCACACGTGTGAGAACATTGCTGAACAACTGTTTAATAAAACCTATGCTAATTCCAATCATGTTCTTCACCATATGCTCCCACCTCCCTCCTCGGAATTACAGTTTTAGGCCTCGTTCACATAGTCTCTCTCTTTCTGATCATGACAATTATCTATCGGACTGTAATTTTTCCAGCTCGCATGCTGTACAAACAATGCTATTAGACTTTTAACTCTTGTATGTTTTTTTTATTGTTTTAGTAGTTTCGTTCTCGGTATATTCAGTTGCGGTTTGTCAGCTGTGTGCAATAAACGATATTATACACCGTGTCCGGAAAAAAAGATCCCGAACATTATCGATTGTCACTTGAAGAAAGGATATCCAATTTTAATAATTTTTGGTACGTTTATTCTTGGCACAACTGGCCGTCGAATTAGCGTTCAATATTCTACCTCACCCAATGTCTGCTTCTGCACTACCTGGGGAAATAACCAACGACATGAGTTGAAATAACAGAAATATGTCAAAAAGCATCCCCAACCTTAATGTTTCTAACTTAAAGAAGGATTGACAGATTTTCGTAATTTTGGTGCAGACATTTTTGACATTACTTGCCATCAAATGACCGTTCTAGTTCCCACCTCACCAAATGTCTGCTTCTGCACTACCTGGGAAAACCCTAACAGGCAGAATGAGATAAGAATGCAATATTTCGTTGGTTTTGTTTCTCAGGTAGTGAAAAACGCAGACAATGAGTGCGGTGGAAAATTGGACAGCTATTTGATCGCCAAATGTGTCGGAAATATCAGTGTCAAAAATGATTAAAATCTGATAATCTTTCTTCACGTTACAATCGAAAATGGCCGGGATCTTTTTTTTCGGACACGATGTACAGCCTATACTACTGTATTCCGTGCCAATAACGTCTAAAGAACCTGCAAAAGACCGAAAGGTTTGTGTTCTGTACTGTATCTGTTGCAGATCGGGACGAGTGTTTGAGTAATCCGTGTCTAAACGGAGGCAGCTGCATCAACGAAATGCACAGGTATTTCTGCGAGTGTCCTCGAGGCTTCGCCGGAGAAAGATGCGAACGATGTAAGTCTCAGGATTGAAAGACTTCGGTACTGTTATTTCCGTCGCATTTTCTTGCCGTTTGTCCGCCTCCCTAAATATAACGATCAATTCGGTACCGAATAAACAGAATAAGCAAGTCCTACCATGCAAGCCTACATTATGAACACTTGCCACTTTTCTTTCGCAACAACCACAGTAGTCGTACAAATGTGACTGATGGAGCGACTGCTACCTACACTCCCGCATGGTGGAGTATCCAACAGAATATAAAGACTCCGTTTTAGAGGAAATCTGCTACGCCTAGACCTGCCATCCGCTCAACCCGTGTTTTTTGGTCTAGCAAAAAAGCTATGGACCCTACATTTACCATTTCAGGGATTGTGGCGGAGGTCAAGGGCTAGCAGTCTGTGAAAAGTTGGGGGAATCTGACAAACGGGGGTTGTGAAGGAAAGGGAAAAAGAAAAATATTCAACCCCTCATATCTCCCCCATTAGGGGAGATGGGAACACAAAGATTTTTTGCAGATGGGGCACTACCGGGCCCATGCACTAGTAAAATTTCAGACCCCAAAATTTTACATGGGGCGAGAGGGAAATGTTAATTTTTTTCCTTTTTTCAGGGGTCAAATGCGCCGTAGAGCAGATCTCAGAAACTGTAAGCGATATCAATCTGCTTTTTGCGCCAGATTGTTAGATATGGACCAGAGGGTTCAGTGCGGGGGCAAAAATTTTAAAAATTGGGTTTATTTTCAACTCCAAATTGCCCCCCCCCCCAAATGTAC
>Ga0209367_1007074_pt1 | contig 15476 bp, 10 predicted proteins | sample WorMetLIZISLAND2_FD_187412 | JGI IMG/M metagenome (GOLD analysis project Ga0209367, IMG submission 187412) | Marine gutless worms symbiont microbial communities from Max Planck institute for Marine Microbiology, Germany - Olavius geniculatus... ... | reverse complement strand
AGGGTCAAAGTTTGCATTTTCCCATATACTTTGAAGGTCGTCCTTACAACACTCACACTACCGTGTGAGTGTGATATAAACTAAAAAAACTAAAGCTATATCAAAGAAACCGAAATGAGAGAATAATGAACAAGCGGTTTGACGTAGATAATCTAAAACTAAAGCAATGTGAGAGATAAAGCATGAGATAAAAAGACTTACCACAATTACTAAAATTTTGGAGAAAAAAATAAACAAGACAAAAAACCATGAAGTCAAAAAATCTGATATCATTATGAACGACGTGAAGTGTGCGCCTGGAGCGTACCAAATGTCCACAAAGAGTGGAATTTGAGATAAAAAAAATGTTTTGATGAGATTGGAACTATAGTGCGACTCAAAAAAACCCGACTGCTGACAAATTTTCAAATAATTCCAACAAATATCTGCTTCAATATCAACAAATTTCGGCACAAATAATCGTCATATAATCAGTATCTAACATAACTTCAAAAGTGATTAGTCCAAGTGAAGATTAACTTTCGTCCAATGCAACGTACGCAACGCAACAAACGCAGCCGACAGAACGGACGCAACGACCATTTCTATCTTTGCGTTTCAACCGCAGCATCAGCTGCGTTCGTTGTGTATGTTGCCATAATGTCTATTTTTCATGCGTTTCGTTCAGTTTGAGACGGTAACTCTGCTTAACACCGTAGCTATGCACACCGGTGTCCTTGTTCGAGGTGTTGTTAGACGTCGCCAAGCCTTCCAAGGTTTAAGAACCCTGTCCGAGGAAATCGACTGAAATGTGCATGCTTATTCTTTCCAATTTTCTCAAACGACGTTTTTGCTTGTCAGCCAAAAAATGCCCATCAGAACCTCGGACGTGGAAATCGGACACAACATTCCCAAGAATGTCGTCGTCCGACGTGTCAGATTCCCTCGTCCAAGAAGCTCGGACAATTTGCGCCTCGAACGAGAAAATCGATGCACGAAGCCACAGTACAACAGTCCACTTCCTGCAGACAACGTGCTATTAAGTCTCACGGCAGCTAAATCATTGCAGAGCGACGACAGTTGACTGTACAAACCTGCGAGCGGTTGAAAGCAACTGAGTTGAACGCTGCAACTGATCGTGCGCGTTCAAAGCTCTCTCGCAGAATTCATGTTCGTCCGCCCAACACGGATACAACGAGTTACCTGCCAACCAACCCCAACAGCTATCACGGTGGACGCAGAAAAAGCATTGCTCACTTCAGCGGTGTCGTCGGTCAAAAAAAGCAAGTGCATGGAGCAGGTCCATGTTGCATTTTCCGACAAACAGCTGCACATTTCAAACAGAGAACATTATGGGCAGTGTTTGAATTGCCAGGAGGCCCCAACTGTTTTCTCAACCCCCTAACATAGTGTGAAATTATGTACCGGGGGGGGTCAGATATATACTATATGCATACGATTTACATTACAATTTTGATGGGGCTCTGGCCATCGAAAAGTTCAACCCCCCAGCTAATTTTTCACAATTCAAACACTGATTATGGGTGCCTAAAATAATGGGTCCCTAAATGTCTGCAAAGTCAGGAATTTTCAGCCCCAATTTTTGCAGTTTTAGACAACGATTTTCTGACAAGAAGATTTTCTGACAGCCAAAAATGCAGAGAGCAGAAAGCCTTCCGCCTGCCCCGACGCCGCTGACTAATTTACTCGATCACTGCAGAAAATTCACGTCCTTAAAAAACTCAATTTGTGCAAAACATAGGCTCATAATTTAGATCCTACAGAATATATCAACCGTGCGACTGTAGAACACGCCATGAAGATCTCACAGATTCACATTTAACAATTTTATGTACGCAAATCATTGAAATCAGTTGCTAGTAGCTCATTACGACCCAAGCCTACACGGCGTGTTCCAGTGTTTGCTGGCACGCCCCACATTGATAACTGACAATTTGGAATCAACAGCGTCAAAGCAATAAATGAAAAAAACCGTAAAAACGTAAAACTCCTTCACAGGCCATTAAGCCCATACGGCGTCGCTGATCACTGTTCCTTAGCCCCAGGCACCAGTTTACACGACGTTACCGACTACTGGCCAAACTGCCAGCAGTATGAACTATTCACAAATTATAAAAAAAGATGTGACAAAACAGCAGCTATTACTAATCACAGAGAAAGCTTAACATAACTCTTCAGCATTGGGCCTATACCATTCAAAATGCATGGAAATGCTTTACCTGATAACTTCCGTTTATCGCAGTCATAAACAAGATATTTCAGCTTTGCAGGCACCGCTTCTGCAGGGTTCTGAAAGACAATTACGTGCACATATCATCTCAAATTTACTATTTAATTGTCATAACTTATAGAAAACAAGAAGTGGAAAAAAGATACAAAACGCAGACAAACAATTGATATTTAAAATAAACCGGTGCATAAAAATGTTTGAAATACACAAAAACAGAGACAACACTATTTCTGCATGCAGTATATAGCCCCAAAAGCTAATAATAATGGCACAAAAAGAACAGTGAGATGAGGAACAAGTAAAAGATCAACAAGAACCTGAAAGAAATCCATTACATGCAAAAAAATCAAACAACAATTCAAAAATCTGTGAAAGTAACTTTAACTTTAAAAATGTGGCCAAAAAAGCTTAAACTCTTGGATTAAGCTGAAGCATAAAGCATAATGTGAAAATTTCTTACGCCTTGAACGCTGTTGGTTTCAGTTTCAGAATCGGTTGCAGTCATCTGCAGAAGAAGACATTCCATCTCAGCCAGATGAGGCAAAACCTGAAACCACTGAACACAAGTTGTCACGACCACTAGTTTAGTAATACAACAAATAAACAAATAAATAAAAGTGTTAGCATTCACATTCACTGTCAGTACATATAATACTTCCACTTCCCTCCCCCACCAAAAGCAAAGCTTTTTATAGAGTAGCAATGATGTCAGAATGGTTACTGAACTTATCCTATTTCCAATTTAGAATTTCCAGACATTATTCATTAACCATAATGATGTTCCATTTGTAGTACAGCCACATAACATAATTCGTGCAGTTCAAATTATATAAGGTCTATGCCCAGTATTTTTGAAAAAGCGCAGAAACCACATATGGGTATTTTAAACATATACGAACTCCTACAACAAACTTCTGCCAATGCCAGAGATGCAGTCCTTGAGACCACGGTCTTGTTCTCGAAGCTCCTCGAAGACCAAAAATAATGTAGTGGACGCCCCTGGCTAAGACTCTTCATGCTTAGTGAGTGCTTGTACACAGAACACAGAAAAAAATGCACCGTTTTACTGTGATTTTTTACTGCACATTATAGTGTAGGCCTATTGCATATTTTATCTCGTGTATTTCATGTTTGCATGTTTGTGCGTTTTTATATTGTATTGTATATGTGTTATGTGCTGCCTTGCTGGCGAAATAAACCATAATTGTAATTGAGCAGCCATGTTACAAATGAGATTTTAAAATGTACCGACTAAGAATGGTAGAAAACGAGTATCTTTTTAAAGAGCTTACATATTGTTCCCGCCTGCTAAAGTGTGCTATCAATTAACAAACGATGGTAGGGTGAAAAATGGCCGATAGCAAATTTTTGTGAATTCGACGACCAGAAGTCACTCAGCATAGCCATTGAATAGGCGATCAGAAAATCAATCACATGGAACGTTGAAACAGTTAGAACATCATAAAGAGCCTTGGTCTTCAAAAAGTACTGTTTACATCACTGGCCTGTGACACTAAAGCATACATCCTATTCAAGACACTGAAGCTGCATGTATCTAACAGACTTCACCAAGAACAATACAAAGACTTTATCAAATGAAAAAAACTGATTACATGACACTAATGATACACAGAACAAAGCATTCATATGTACCAGATCTTTGACGACGTCAAGCTCAGAGAGGGAACCCTGCTGCATGAAAAGCAAGAAGACGGTCTGTGAGTTGCCCTGAATGTACAATTCCAGCGGTACGAGTCGAGTCTTTGCATTGCCAGCATTAACAGCATCGATATCTGCTAATGATGTTGACCAGGCAATAGTTCCACCAGTGTCATTATTGACCTCGCTGGGGGTTTGATCATTACATGACCGGTGGTACGCTTCAGAACGCATGTCATCAGAGATGGCTGATAAGCTAGGCCCTGCATTAGCATCTAGAGCTACAGTTTGCTGAGCCTGTTGCTGAATCAGCGGTCGACCTTCAGTGTTGCTGGTGGCGAGTGAGGTCTCGTTCACAGGGTTATCAAAACTATCATCATCAGTTTCCTTACAGACTGCAGCATCAGCGACAGAACCACTACAGTTCAACACAGTGCTGCTGGCAACTGTCAGACAGTCAGCCTCTACATCACCAGTGTTGTCAGCGTCGCGGCTGTCCATTCCTAGACGTTGTGATTGAACGACGGTGTTTCCACTGTAAGAAGAAAGTCTGCAATGCTGCTGTGTGGTCATGAGATCTTCATATTCATCAGAGCTCAGATACACCGACAGCAGACGAACTCCTTCCGGCAGACGTACATCTACCACACCCACAGTTGCAATAGACGTTTCTTTCAACGTTTTGTTTATTTTTGCAACGTTCTCTTGTTATTACTAAATGCTGAACCTTCAAGATAAAACGATGGTAATTTAAAGCATATATAAAAAAGACTAAAATGAAAATGTTACTGGTAATGACAGACTTTATATTCAAACTGTATAAGATAATCTGCAATGCACCAGGTCTGACGTGAATACTTCTGTGAACCACCGTCTTAAGTAATATTACCATATCTATGATGTAAATATGCGCCACGTGTGAGCTTTAGTAGAGCATTATACACAATAGAAACACCTCCATCAGTTTAAAAACCTGTCTAGAAATTCATCTGCCAACTTTGTTGCATTACAGCTTTTCAACAAAAGGAAACTTTTAGTCTGAAATCAGAATCACATCGCCCTAACTAATTAAATGTCATGTTCGCAACGCACTGCAAAAAGGTACATGCATTAATTAATGCTCTTTAGATATAATGACACCACAAAGTAAGTAAAATTAAAGTGATTTGCAAAATTACACATTGCTGTAAAAAAGTCCATGCATATTATCTGCCAAAATTTATCACAGTCTGTAATAATTTGGTTGAGAAAGTTGCAGTTAGCCGTTTCCGAGACACAGCATGCTGATATTTTAGCGCACAAAGCTGATGACGCTTACCAGTCTTGACGAGCTCACAAGACAGCTGCAAAATGACAAACAACATTTGCTCATTTGCCAAACAATAATATCATATACTATAATTAATAAAAAATCTACAAGTTTTATGCAGACTTTTGTCAACGAATTCGTTTCGCGGAGTACTCAAACAGGCATGATCGTTAACGGCAAAAAGACGAAAGAAATGTTGATTGGCAGTGTGATCAAAAATCCCTCAGTGCCACTATTACTAAATGATGCTGATGTGGACTGGGTATCCACATTAAAGTTGCTAAGCGTCTACATCTCCAATGATCAGAAATGGACACAACACGTTGATGCAGCCTTGGCAAAGACTGCATCGTGTTTGTATTTTCTAAGACAACTGAAACGTGCTGGTGCAACTTCTAGCAATCTGATATGTTTTCACCGCATCATCCACCCAGTTATTGAATATGCGAGTCCAGTCTGGCATTCCAGCCTGACCGAGTTCAGTCTGATGTTCTTGAGTCACTGCAGAAGCAAGCAATGAACATTATTTTTTCAGACTGTGACTATAAAACGTTATTGACAATTCACTGTGTTGAGACACTCTGCAGTCATCGTGAGGAACTTACTCAGTGGATTTTTATTCAACATGTGCAGAACATAACATGTTGTCTTAATTATTTACTGCCACCAAAATGAGACGTTACTGCAAAATTTAGAAATACAAGACTCTTCACGAACTTTAAAGCAAACACCAAGTGATTTTTAAATTCTTTTATCCCGTACCGTATAAAAACATTTTCAGTAGGCCTATGTAATATTTTATATTTGCGTACTTTCATCGTAATGAACATTTATGTTTCATTGTGCAATGTTTTGATGTGTTCTGTATTTAATCCAGCCATTTGGCTGCAAGAACAATAAATGCATGTTACTGTTACTATAACTTCTCATTCCTCATTTGGATAAACTTACAAGTCCATTTTAACAAGCCAATATATAGATCGTCTAATAACAAAAAAACTGTAAAACAAAATTCATATAAACGTTCTAAAAGATAGGTAAAGACGTTTTTAAGGTTAAAAAATTTTTAGGCTAACATCTATGCTTAAAGCTGCACCTTGACAAAAATTCAATTTTTGTGGATGCAACCTAACATGGATTAACTGTGGAACAACTGGGCAACTTGAACCTAGATAAACAATGTTTAATGTTCCAACAAAAACATCGTCTGCATCAGCAAGTGTCAGAGAAACATAACACAATGCGTACGAAATAACATTAACACAGACTACAACAGATGCGAAGACTGACATGGTTCTGTTTAGGCTGGACAATGCACAGACGAGATGTAAGCTGCACCGACAACTGACTGAACATCACCCTGACATACAGACCACATTCAAGGCACAAACACGGTCTGCCTAAACACAGCCCATCACCACAGATCAACTGCTTAAATGTCCAGTGACTCAGATCACAGAAATAGTCCAACTTATTGATCTGCTGTAACCTGCGGTGCCACAGACTGAACTGCAGCATCACGAGCAATTTCCGGACCCCAAAGCACTGCACTGCACAAGTTTAATGACAACTACGTTTTTAAGTAAGCAAACAACACCTCAGCTTCAACAACTGTTCAACACTGCATTCTCTAAATGAAATGTTAAAGTTAAAATTGATGCTGAAAGCATTTATTACAAACATTTTAGGTGTGGTTAACTGGCTACACATAAAGTAAAATGCAAAACATCTGCAAAGCGTTTGTGCGCGTTACACGTAACTGCACTGCTGCCTATTGCTGCAGATGATCAGCTGTGCATTTTTATCAACAATTAAAGGACAGAAAACTACATCTACGATCCTGCAATTTTTCCCACAATTTAGTAATATATCAAAAGCACACAAAGGCAATATACTCAACATGCTACTTAACTTATTGTGTTTATCTCTGACACAAGTAAGTCAATGCAACTAACTGATTCTTGTGCAAGACGCAGCCAGCGATTGCTCCGTGGACATGACCGATGATTTCACTCAGCAGCTGAGCACAGAACACATCTACTCCACTCTCTCTCAGCTACACACGAGTGTATACACGCTGCGTCACAAAAAAAAACTGCTGACATTACTGATTATAACTTAAAGACAGATAATCAAATTTTAATAGTTTTAGGTACAAACATCCCTGACACAAACATTAACATAACATAGTCTGCCCCCAATTGACCATTTAAGGTCCCACCTCACCCATCATCTGATCATGCACTACCCTGGGAAAATCAGAAAAGTGAAATGTTACACACTTTCATTTAAGGTAAGGTTTTTAATTTAGATATCACACACAAAGTACATTTGTCCAGATTTCTGTCCAGTTATCCAACTGCTTACAATAAATATTCAAAATATCAGCGCTTAGTGTGAACAGACACACAGATCTTTGTCCATTCACTGATAGCATTGCCGACAATGGGCGAAGTCAAGTTTTGCTAAGACTTTTGCCCAAAACTAGAATTTCAAATAAAAGTCTTGACTTAAGTCTTGAATTTAAACTTAAGCACAAGCTAAGCTTAGACTTTAGTCTTCAATTTATACCTGACTTTCGTTTTCGGTCATACATTTTATGCAACTGTCGAATAACTGCAATAACATGATTAATTAAGTTACCATCAAAAAGTGTTTTTCAGACACAATTTGATCAACTGATGTGTGCAATATTAGTTTGTTTACTACGTATATGGCCATTTTGTGGATATAAAGGAAATTTTGTGCAGCAATCCAGGCCAGCATTGACGTCATGACTGACGTGTGTCGTCTGCTGCATTAAAGCCAGTAGGTAGTAAGTAACAAAAAGCCTAATAATTTATTGTCTATAATCTTGCTGCACTCTATTTTATTAGACAAAGTAAACACTCTGCTGAAAAAATGAACTTGGTCGACCATTTGGTCAAGCCAAGCCTTAATGTATTCTTTTAACATTGAAAACAGTACTACAGCTGATTTCATCTTGACTTTGACCAAATCGACGTCATGCGGACATATTTGGACTTGACTTGTCTACGACCAAAGTCAAGTCAAGACTTCAGTCTTAGATTAAAGTCTTAGCAAAACTTGACTTCACCCAATGTTCTGCTCCAGACACAGCCATTGCAAGATTTCATCCGATTCACTTAATATATGTAGAACAGCACCAATCGACCAACAACCTTTGAAAAGTCCAAATTTCAGGTTTTTCCATTTTTATTATATGCTGTGTAATTTATAATACAAAACAGATTTAATTTCACACTTTAATTGTAATTTTTAAGTTCACATCACCACCCAACAATAATGACATAACATGCAAAAAGGTGCATAGCATGTTCTTCAGTAAGTCTAAAAAAGTGTGTCCCATCATCTTTGTACACTAAAACCTAAAAAAACCTCCAAGACCTTAAGAAACCTAAAACCTGAAAACTTTTTCCGAAACCACAAGTTATTCCATCTCTGGTATTAAGCCAAACAAAGCAATAAAACAGATACTTTGTCTTCGTCAAAAAATGGAACACATTGGAAGCCGACGAAGTGCGTGTTGCCGTAGTGTCTTATAAATGGCAGATAGCAGTCCCACGCAGACTCAAACTCAGCCACGAAATCTCGCCCTTCTTCCACACAAACCTGCAAATGCCAGATTATTACACAGTGCTGCAACAACACACTAACAACGACCAAATACTAAAGGTTAAAATTGCACATGGAAAACTCACTGCAGAGCTATGAAACGTCATCTGCACCTGGGATGGCACCTGAGATGTAACCTGACACAGGTAAACGTACGTGCTACACCTTAACCCCAAACAGCCAGGCCGCTACTTGCTTTACACGCATGTTTATGAAGTCTTTCTTTCCTAATGTTAATAGCTCTATAACTAAAGCACTTGACACTCTCACTACAAGAGTTGCTGCTAGTGATGACTCGATATATCGAAAATATCACTATATCGTTTTTGATATCGATATATCGTATCGCATCGTATCATCAGGACATATCAAATTTTTCGATATATCATGATGACAATATCGCAATATTTTCTATAGATTCTTTACTATACTGCGTGACTGATTACAAAGAAAGATTTACAAAGAAAGAAAGAAAGATTACCAATGGGGCGAGTTAAAGGTGTCATAATTTAACTATAGTCGTAATATAATTTCACCTAGAGACATATTTTCATTATCTAAATAGAGCATACTGCCTTGCTCAATGTTCAAGTTTTGTTCCCATGCTAGTACAAGATTTACATACTTATTATTTTAAAATATCGATATCGCGATATTTGTAAAATATCGTATCGATATCGTATCAAAATTGAAATCCTAATATCAAATCATCACTAGTTGCTGCTAGTGACATCACAGACAATAAACAGTCTTCCAGAGATGTAATGACGTCATTGCTATTATGATGTCATACAGGTGCCACTGGGCACACACGCAGACACGCACACAAAATAACAAAATCCGATAAACACATAATCTCCGTCGTTCACTACGTTCACTTGGTGGAGATAACAAGACAAACTGTTTATTAGAATACACCCACGAATAGTAGAAAAATTACATAACAGCAGATACAACAATCAGTCACTAAATGTCAATCAAAAACTAATAAAACAGACATTTCAAACAATCACTCACAAAATTTCATTTGCAGTAAGTAGATTTGCAAGTGGAAGCTGATAAGGATATGTACATGTGGGCAGCAATACCGTTTGACCGCGGGACTGTTAGACTGAACGTAATAAGTTATGGACTGAGTACTGTTGCAGTTTACTAACAGTCACTGTTGCTGGCACAGTAACATCACAGACAGAAAAACTAACTTGCTGGAATGAATGAATGCTGGAGTGGAAAAATCGGAATATGTCATAGAGACAGTCAAGCAGAGTATGAAGCACAGACACTGGAGTGTTGACATCTCCAGACAAACCCTACAAACACACACACATTATGCCGTATGACTTGCCAAGCTAACTCAGCCTCCTACCCTCCTCCACAGTATTGTGAAACCAGAAGTGATCGGAGATCCTAAACGTCTGCCAAGAACAGCGCTACCACCTGGGAAATATGACAGATCTAATAAATGCTGCTTGGGCCTCACCCTGCCTGACAAAAAATTTCATCTAAAAACTTCCTAAAAATACTCAAATTGAGATCCAGAATGCTATAAGAATCCGAGTGATTGGTAATTGGACTGCTCTTTCCACTCCACTATAGTTTCGTTAACTTTGTCTATGACTTGCTAAGATACACTGCAAACTGACAATATACACCAATTCCTTAATAATAATAATAATAATTTTAGGCTCCCTCGGAAATGGAGTACTGACGGCAAAATTTTAAAAAAATAATAGCATGGCAATTTATAATGCGCACAATGTCAGCAAGCTAAATCTGAGGCGCTGGCAATCATTAGATGGGTAGTGATGGGCTATAGTTATTATTTATTATTCAAACTGAGTAGATGGGTTTTGAGATTATGTTTGAAGGTTGAATGTAAAGTGGATTGTTTAACTGAGAGAGAGAGAGAGATCTTCCAAATGTTGGGAGCTTTGTACAAAAAGGCTCTTTTGCCAAAGTCTGTGCTAACGTGAAGCCTGTCAAAAAAATGCTGATCTGAAAAGCGTAGTGTTCGAATTGGTGTATATTGACCCAGTAGTGACCTCAAGTATATGGGTTGAGTAACGGAAAGTGTTTTATAGGTAATACCAGCCAGTTTGAAGGTAACATGTAAGTGAATGGGTAAATATATATAACTGTAGTCATAACACTAAATGTTATAGTTCCCTATCCACAACATTAAAGCTAGTGGTGCACTACAACACTAGATCAGTTGGAACACAAGTAAGGAATCCTGGACTGTGATGCAGAATCAATAAAAGACTCCGGATCGTCACCGGAATCTAATCAAATCCTCCCTGGGCCACAAACAACCCTGTTCAAAATTTCTTCAAAACACACTGCACAACTTTTGAGTAATCCAGCCAACAGACAAAACGAGCAGATCGCTGTGACAAAGTCTTTCTTTGGCAAAGGTAAGAAGAAAATTCAGAATCAGCTTTAGGTTCAGAGATGACATAATGAAAATAGACATTAGACAAAAGCAGCCAGACAAGAGTTGAAAGACTGGTAACCAGTAACCACTTTTATCATGTAAACCAAGGCAATAACACTACCATGAGGACAGCGTAGTAACAACTTTTGAAACTGCTGTTTATATCTGTTCAAGTTTAGTTTCCTACAATACTTAAATCTGCAGGCCTATTATTAAAGTCCATGATGATGTTTTAGCCACAATACAGCCTTGTGATCCTTTTTTGTGTCCTATTTTTACGTGCGAAAGCAGCTACTGCTTTCAGCGCATCTTAGCCATCGCAATTATGTCTGTCTGTCTGTCCATCACACAGGTGGATCAGTCAAAAACGGTGCAAGCTAGGATCACCAAATCTTCACCGTCGGCTGCCTGGAAAAACTCTAGTTTCAGGAACCGTAAAGATTTTCTATAAGTTCGAAGAGGGTGAACCCGAACAAGGGCGCTAAATGAGAGGAGGGTGGGTAAAATTTGCGATTTTTGGCCAATAAGTCACTGTATCTCAGTAACGGTGCAAGATAGGGCATTGGTTACTATCAATCACTAACAGGAAGTCGTACACTGGCTCTCGATTGGCACCAAATTCAATGACTTTGAACGACCTTGAACGCCAAAATAGGGGGTTTTATGGATTATTGGCGATTTTGGGCTGCGACGCAAGGTGGCGCCACGCCACACGTTATGCTATGGCCGATTTATACATATATATGGCAGTAAATAAAATGTCGAATTTGATCGATTTCAATCATCTGCAAACAGTTTTACGTGCAAAAGCAGCTACTGCTTTCAGTGCGTGTTAGCCATCGCAATTCTGTCTGTCCGTCTGTCCGTACATCACATGGGTGAATCAATCAAAAACGGTGCAAGCTAGGATCACCAAATCTTCACTGTCAGCTGCCTAGAGAACTCTAGTTTCAGGAAAGTAAAGCTTTTCCATAAATTTGAAGGGGGTCTCCCTGAACGTGGGTGCTAAATGAGAGGGGGGTGGGCAAAATTTGTGATTTTTGGCCAATAAGTCACTGTGTGCAAGGGTGCAAGATAGGGCCTAGGTTACTATTAATCACTAATAGGAAGTTGTACACTGGCTCTCGATTGGCACAGAATTCAATGACCTTGAATGACCTTAAACACCAAAATAGGAGGTTTTATGGATTTTTTTAGCAATTTCGGGCTGCGACACAAGTCTATATCATTCACAAGGTGGCATCACACTACTATCGTCATGCGATCCAGATTTGGTATTTGTATATTAACTTAGCGTGAACACCCCAATTTTCAGCTAAACTACTGAACCGGAACCGCTATAGGCTTTCGCACTTCTCGTGAGCATTAGCTCAAATTTCTTGTTCTACTTTCAACATCTTATTGTCTGCACATGGTAAATGAACATGTTCAAAACTACATGTAGAAAAAAACTTTGTGGTGACATACAAGCACATAATGATGGTCCACATGTTTGATGACAATGCTGCGATCATGAAGACGAAACGTTGACACGGGGGAACCAGTGAGTGATGCAACACAGTCCAGCACACCGACGACGTGACCAACCAACGCATACCTTTCACGCACTGGAGTCTAGCACACATCAACTGTCAGCAACTGTCTGACTGAGTCATAGTTTTAAATAAGCAAAATATATCACAAAGTAACATCTCTATACAGTGACTGAATTAGATTTTACAAACTTGCAGTGAGACCACTGTTACCAAAGCAATAAGCAAGGACTTCACTATTTATAAAAACAAGAAATATCTGCATCCCACAATACTTCATGCAATTTCAAATTTATGACAATCGTTACTATGTGAATTGCACATTGTTTATAATTTTAATATTTCTTAATCAAGTAAACAAAATGTACAGAAATATAGCCAATATACTACTAATGAACAAATCCAAGTACTCATGAATTTTAGGTTTCTGTAACATCTAAACTAAAATAGTAAAGCAATTTTTAGACGTTAACTACACTACCTCTGGAAATTAGTAACCTAGATAACTTACACACTTTGGGTCAAAATACAAGACAGATTTAGTGATGTCGTCATCCTGATCTTGTAGCAAGCAGTGATCATAAATGAAGAAAAATCGTTCTTCTGGTCTAAAAATAACACACTAAACAAAAATGGTTTATCGATTCTGCCTAATCAGTGATGACACAAAAAGTTAAAAAATGAGAATGAAAACAATCTTACAATGTATAAGTAAAGTGCAGCAATAAAATGTGAAAACACACAGCAATCATTCTTGAGATGCTTAGGTTCATTGGACAGCATTAATATCCAAAGCTATAAAAATTAATGATTAATCATGCAATTTATGATTTTAAAATTTTAATGATTAATAATGTAACATCTACAGTGAATGACTCTTCAGCTCAAGAGTTGAGTAACATGTCCAGTTTGCCCACTAGTGAATACTTTAAAGCAAACTCATAAAAATGACACAGTTATGCAGCACAATTAACACAACAAATGAAATAGAAATGATGAAGATGCAACACTGGTACTGTCAAAAAAAGTTATTGTCAGTGAAGATCTGCACTGGCAAGTGACTGATAAGTCAATAGCAAATCCAACACTAATATTTCTATACTGTCTCTCAAACTGTCTCAGCTCAGAATTTAAATCTAAATACAAAAGGTGAGAAAAATGAACCACAATCAACATATTTTAATCACACAAATTTAAAAAAAAATACAGAAATAAATCTAATTCATTGCACCACATTGATGACTAAAATGCAGCACCAAAAAAACACTAGATAACTCAATAGCAAATCCAACACTGATATTTCTATACTGTCTCTCAAACAATGTGCGTTACTTGCAGCCTGTGCAGAAGAAGTACCAACTAGGTTTTCAAGAAATGCCAACACATGAATAATGCAACCATGACAGGCATCTTTGTATTTTATATCATTACACTGGAGACTGAGTTAGAAATTCTATCTTGCATTTGCAGTAATTATTCTTTTGTCCTCCTTACTGCAACAGTTCACTGTTCTTTACAATGTTGGCTGTTGTTGCAGCATGCGCAGACGCTGGTGCATGGCAGGCAGGCTGCATTTGATGCCACCATTCAAACACTACAGGCACACTATGGCTGCACTGATAATGCGGCCTGCACTGACAATAGCCTAGAAATCAGTCACTTGTCAGTGCAGATTTACACTGACAATAACAGAAACAACAGTAGATTATATTATCTGTAAAATATCACTGAGAGACAGTAAGTGTAACAGCACTACTTACTGTCTACTGAGCCAAAACAGAGCCATAAGCCTACTGTGCTCTGTGCGGCTTTCAGGCCAAAATGCACAAAAAGACATCTTTAAGAGACTTTTAGGGTGTGGCCTAAACCGCCTAATGCCGATGACACACAGTCAGATATCGGAGTCGAAAGTCGACTCCGAAAATCGACCTCAAAAATCGGTACCGATATTTGAGGTCGATTTTTCATACCGAATCCACTCGGGATGAAAAATCGGCGCCGAAAACAAACATGGCAGAGTGCAACGTAAAAATTACAAATTTCCTGTATAATCTGCACTTAGTACCGGATATAACAAGATAAAAAGTTTAATAAAAAAAAATGTAAGAGGAAGCTATATGCATGAGCGTTATCTCACAACCTGCAATGGATTTATTCCCTAGATGGCGTACCACGTCTACGGTACCATTCCAACTAAACTCAATCAAAAGAAATTATAGTCGGACGGTCGGACAGAATTAAATTCGTTTCTATCCATTATTTTTCCAGTAGCACCGGCACTGGTAAAGACAAGACAATGAAATAGGCCTAAATCTAATTGTAAAAATTAACTTACCACGACAACGCAGTCATTTTGCTAAATTTATTCTCTATTATAGGTGGCAGCATCATTGTTTGTTTGCATTGCTTTACTATCAGCTTAATCTTACACGACCGACAGCTAATTTTACTGCTAAATTGTTGTGATGCAAAGGCTATTAAATTGATAGCAAGATAAAAATAGTATGCCACATGTTCGTATGTAACGTAACACCACATTTTAGTCAACAGTTGTAATATTCAAAACTGCTTGCAATAATTATGATTAGCAATATTCTTTCGTTTAAAATGCAAAGTTAAAATGAAAACTTTGCTATATTCGAATTTTCTGCAATAATGCTAATAACTGTTTTTGTG
>Ga0209367_1007073_pt1 | contig 15481 bp, 8 predicted proteins | sample WorMetLIZISLAND2_FD_187412 | JGI IMG/M metagenome (GOLD analysis project Ga0209367, IMG submission 187412) | Marine gutless worms symbiont microbial communities from Max Planck institute for Marine Microbiology, Germany - Olavius geniculatus... ... | reverse complement strand
GACATAACGCTTGGTGTGCAGGTGTGGTGGCATCCAGTCTAACAACGTGACCAAACAGTGCTTGGCGCCTCTTGCTGATTATATCTGCAATGTTTGGCAGACCGGTCCTGTCGGCTATGTCGATGTTTTTGACACGGTCCTGCCACTTCACACCCAGTATCTGGCGTTGGCATGACATAGGGAAGAATTGTAATCTGTGTGTGTCGTCTGTCGGTAAAGTTCATGTATCAGCTTTATACAACAGGATTTGAAGAACACAAGTTTGGTATAGTCTTAGCTTGGTGTCCAGACTTAGACCCTTTTGACGCGAGCAGCGTTGCATTGAGTGCATAACGGAGGAGGCCAGTCCAATTCGTCGATGTAGATCTGGATAGCATTTGCCAGAAGACGACTGAATAGAGCCCACGTACCGGAACTCCGTAACTGCTTCAATGGTGTTGTTAGCAACCGGTATATCTGCAGCAGAATCACCAGAAGCCAGGTTCTGTACCTTAGTTTTCTGCCACGATAGGTGCAAACCAAGGTCCTCGGCGGTCTGGTGAAATTTTGCAAGAGCTGATCGTAACGTCTCTGTCTGTTCAGCCATTAGCACTACATCATCGGCGTGATCAAGGTCTGTGTACAAGTTGTTGCCAACATGAACCCCAACTTTTATAATCCAATCAATTGCTTGGCAGAAAAGGGCCGGTGCGAGGATGCACGGTCCCTGACGGACACCGGATGATGTGGAGAAACTGTCAGACATCAATCCACCAAGACGGACCCGAGATGTTGTTCCAGTGTGCAAATCTTTTATAAGCTTAAGGAGTACCTGTGGCATACCTATACCCCGAGATTTTTCCACAGAGCTTGCCTGTCCACGGAATCAAAAGCGGACGACAGAACATATTTATTACTGCGCCCGGAAGCGATAGCTTGCGGAGCGGGCTTATGTTTTACTGCAGATGTTTTTTTTTATTTCAGTAGTCGAATCTCTAAGATGCGTCGGCCGATCGGCGCGTAATTTTGTACGGTGGTCAGTCCTAGACCGAATTTTATAATACCGGTCCAAAATTTCAAGGGGTTTACCCTTCCCCCCCCAAAAAAAATTAGGGGCTAAAAACATGCACAATATGGCCCGATTTCGAACGACTTCCAACTTCGGCGGCGAATATCTTCGAAACGTATGCAGATATTCAGAATCGGACTACAACGTTTTGTGTCTGGATTCCTCCCGCGTTGGGTGATAAAAGCGCGGTGAACACGGAGATCAAGCGCTGAAATCATGCCCACCCAAATCGACTTTTTTCGGAAGACCATATTTTTGCCCCTAGGGGGTGCTGCGCCCCAAAATTTTTAAACGCGCTAAAGAATGACCGTCTTAGTAGCGCACTTACCACCGGGGACAGGGGTCCCCCTTACAATTTTTTTTTCAAAGAAGGGTCAAAAATTGGCTAAAAATGTAGCGTATTAGCCGCTAGAACTTTGGAGCCAGGGGGAGTAGCTTCATGAAACTTTGCCACGTGACGTGCTGCCGGATGTGGGTGATAACCCGTGTACAACTTTTTTTTTGGGGGGGGGGAGAGGGCACCGCTTCCTAAAAATTTGGTAAAGCAAAAAAACGTCCATAATTTGGTACGTTTTACGACAACTTTCAAGTTTGGTCGCAAATATCTCTGGACTGGATAGAGATATCGACATGCGGTAAACGGTTTTATCAAGCACAATTAATTTTGCGTTAAATAAAAAAATGGTGAACTTTTCAACTAACACCAGATATTACGCGGCTAATGTTCACCCACCAAAATCGACTTTTTTGAAAAACCACATTTTGGCTTCCAGGGTGTGCTGCGCCCCCAAATTTTTACACGTGCTAGAGAATGACCAAGTCTTATTAGCGAACCCCCCACCGGGAACGGGGGCCTTTTACAATTTTTATCAAAGGGGGATCAAAAATTGGCTGAAAATATAGCGTATTAGCACTTTGCAGCCAGGGGGATTAGCTTCATGAAGCTTTGCCACGAGACGTGCTGGTAGATGGGGTAATAAAACGCGTACAATTTTGGGAGGGGGCGCCGCCGTCTTAAAATTTGGGAGGGCAAAAAACGTCCAAAATTTAATACGTTTTACGACAACTTTTGAGTTTGACCGCAAATATCTCTGGAACGAATAGAGATATCGACAAGGGGTAAAAAGCGTTATCAAGTACCATTAATCGGGTGTTGAATAAAAATTGGGTAAACTTTGGTTTACTAGCACCAGAGATAACGCGGCTAATGTTTACCCACCCTAGGTCGACGGTGCGCGTCTTGCGTATGCTAATGCATTTGAGTGCGGGCCACGTGACTTTGCTACCGGGGGAATTTCATCCTCCCCCTATATTTTTCCCAATTGGACTTAGGGCCCCGGGCGGACTTGCGTTGGGCTTTGCCCTTAATTTTTAGTTGCGTTTTAGTTTGTCGTAAACGTGGCTTGCAGTTTGTCGTGGTCCTTGCAGTTTTTACTCAGTCCACGTTAAGGATGTGTTGTAACTTTTATTTCATTATTTTTTTTAGTTAAAGCTAAGCGTATAAACTAAAAAATAGTGTTTTTGTAATGCAATAACAGTTTTAACTTTTGAAGTAGGGCCTAACAGTTGTGTCTTAGTTTGAGCGGGATACTGACGGTTCTGTTTTGCGATGATTTTTTAAATACACATATCGGCCAAAAACCTTGGCACTCAGACAAATATTAGCTTTTTTTACTTTTCGCGATAATTCGGCTAAATCGGCTAAATCTGGATATCAGACAAAAGATTCTAATTTTTTTCCATCTATCTGAATTTTTTGCTTCGCCGTGCAGTGACGTCTATCCATCTGTCAGTCTGTCTGGTGTGACGTTGATGCGTTGTGATCACGTACGTTGGACTACTTCGAATTTTATTGCACGATTGATTTGCCCGGTATCGCACAGCTCTCCGCACGCAAAATTTCAGCGATCAAATGCAAGGTCAACATTCGCAGATTTGGGGTCGAGTAGCTGATGCCAAAGTTCACACGAAAAAACAAGGCATAATCAAAAAGCAGTCAGAGCCCGCATACCTAAGCAATGTTGTTCGCTAGGTGGCAGCACCATCTTCGGTTTCGCAGCGGTTTGCCTTATGCCCCATTGAAAGCAATGGTAACGAAAATTTCAAAGTGATCCAGAATCCAGGATTCCTTTCGGATCACCCCCAAAATTGAATCACTGGTAGTTTTGGCCATTCCCGACATGCCCTCAGAATTTCAGAAATATCCTTCCAGAACTTTTTGAGTTATCTTGCTGACACACAGACAGACAAACAATGTCTGGCTAAAACATAACCTCCTTAGCGGAGGTAAATATTAGGATTGGGCTGTCTATGTGCAGGAGGTGGTGAGGCGGTGTCCTAACCACGCTTCGAAGCCTCCGTACACTGGAGACGGACACCAGGCTGCGGCATCGGCACCGCCGGAGCATCTACTGGTCTGTGAACACAAGCGAGCCAGATACGATGATGACCCTTACACCGGACGACTCAGTGTCATCATACCACACGAACCACCGCAGGGTACGTAGACCCGATACGAGAATACCACCGAGACAGAAGCGTTGTAGGCTGATAAATTTGTGGGATGACGGCAGCAAGTTTTAATTTGTCAACAAACGACAGCATTCTCACAGAGAAGGAACTTATGGATGCTCAAATTCTTATTTTCCCCTCTGAATCTTTATAATCTGGAATTTTTCGCCCGAAGTGTGTATTTTAGACAAAAGTTTGCAGAAAAAATGTTTATGGCAGGCAAAAATTTATTTCGAAGGGGCAATTGCTTTCCTGCCCTCTGTCACGACGCCGCTGTACGATATCTTGATGCCTGGGTGGCGTAGAGTGACGGACTCGCGATTAAGAGGTGGTAAGTTTGACTCGCAGTCGGGTCATTATCTAGTTGTTACTGGATAAATGGGTTTGCAAACTGTTTGTTGACACGTTAACCACTTCGGCATAACCAGTCAGCAATCTCAACTTAGCCTTCCATCCCTTCTGGAGAGGTAAATTGAGTACCGGCCTGCTTGGCTGAGGTTAAGAGGGGCGCGTTTACCTGTGTCGGGTAATAAGTAATACTTTATAATCTCACGTGGCATGTGACGCCGTGTAGCTCTAATATATTAAGTTGCCGTTAAAAGCTATAGACATTTTTAAACTTTATATTATAGCCTCAATGTGTATCTTAAAAAGGTTCGTTACCCACTATGTCATATCTTTACATCATTATCTAAACACTGTTTCTGTTTCAACCTTAAAGTAGCTCTGGTTGTTATTGACAGCGGGAACGGAGTGGGTGACGAATCTGTTCCAGTTTATGTGCTTCAGTTCGTGTGTCGGCGGTCTGACTCGACGTCCTATCCAGGTGATCTTTACCCTGGAACAGTGTCCGGGAGGCCTGGTACTCGGTCGACAGTCCGTCGAGATCCGCATCTGCGCGTGTCCAGGGCGAGACCGCAAGAATGAAGAACGAACCCACCTGCAGGCACGTGTTGCGACCTCCGCCAAGGAGGTTATAATGCGATACTCGGCGTTTGTCTGCTGGCTTGTTAGTAGAATTAATAACGAAAAGTTACAGGCAGATTTGGCAGAAATTTTTTTAGGAAAGATTAGACTTGGTCAAACCTAAAGGTGATTAGATTTCTGTGGTGATACACATCAGTATCATGGTCTCAGGATAAGATTAAAGCATTACCTTGCTACATAGGACAGACTTTCGCCAAATATAGTGTTGCCACGTGGCGAAAACAACGAAAAATTGACATAGCATTGGCGTTAGCGTAGGTTTAAAAATGCCATGGTACGTAATAATTGGTCCTGGCACTGGCTGCAGGCGAGAGTCCGGCGTGGTGGGGCGGGTTCTAAGGCACCTCGAGGCAAAAAGTCGACAGCGACTTCCCGGAGACGACGAATGCAAGTGACCGTCCACAACAACAACAACAACGACGACGAGTACGACGACGACTACGACTACGGAGATTACGACGACACAGACAACGATCCTGACTACGTGGGCGCAGCCAGCAAGCGTCGACGTGCATTCACTGAGAACGGCAATGATGTTTACTCTCTTACGGTACGTCGCACTGTCAGACGCAAGGGAGGGGAGTGGTGCGGGTTTAAGTAACGTTCTGTGTATCACATTTTTGAACACAATGAGCGTGAGACGCAACGCCTGTTTAGAAATGTGTAAGGTGTAGATGTAGGTGTAGCTTACTTGTAGCAGCAAACGTTTACGTTAGGTCTTTTTGCATTATTTCACTGCTTTTAGTGTTGATGGTACAGCTTGCTGGAACGCTCTAGGCCCTAACCAACTAGCTAATTGTTCTGCGGTTACTGTTGAGTTTGACTTTGTTTCCAACGCTGTCTGCTGTTTAGTGGCGTCTGTCGTCTTTCTTTTGTCTGTTATTGTAACTTGTATTGTCTGGCAGTCTTGGTAAACAAATGGTAAACGTCATCATTACAACTGCAGTGGTAATGTGGTGTTGTAGATAAACGGCAAGCAAAACTATGAGATCCTGCGGTTGCTGCGCGACTCACTCGAGCTCTCGGCGCTCGTCCCAGCATCTGAGCGCTCTCGACTTCAGCGACAACAATCGCATCTACACATTGCGTACGTTAAGCCTGCTCATTTTAATGATGCAGTTTTATAAAACTTGTTTTTTTGTGCTTTCTGACTATAAGTGTTTGTAGTTTTATTTTGCAGCGTTTTTGTAGCTGCAAAGATTACAAATTCACAACAGATTTCAATGCATCGAATTTGTTTTGTGGCTGCTGACTGATTTTGCTCTGTTGCCACGTATTTGCTGGTGCTTCGCGTGTAGGCAATTACACCACGTTGTGTAATTTCTTGTTCGTGTTTTTGTAGTCTGAATAAAGATTGTAATTTCGTGAATTCATATAGCTTATAAATTACCATTTCATCGTATAAGTTTATTACTGTCCGCTATAGCGTCGACAGTATTGTTCTCAGCATCGTCGGTAAATTTTTGTTTGTTTGCTTTTTCTCTGTTAACAAAATAAACCGCTGCAGTCAGTTCGATGAAATTTTGATTGAACATGTACCTCAACACCCGCAAAAACCCTATTAAATTTCAAGGTCGTAAGTCAAAGGTCAAGGTCACCGGACCGGATTTTCCGATACTGTACCATTGCGACATAGGGCATCACTACTACTAGCTGCTGCTAGGCAGGCCCAGCTGACGTCATTGCTATAATAATCGCAGCATGCTACATGCGGCGGCTACCGCGGACAGCCTTAGCCTTGCGCTAAGTTTGGCAGTCTAGTTAAAAGATAGACTGTATACCATACTGTAGAACGCCAGCTCCGGTGGTTCCTACGACTCCGGCGTCTCTGAGTCGCTACTGTCTGGTCGACGTCGAGAGTTTTCCGTCTCCGTTCTCAGGCGAGCTGTTTGGTGGTGGGGGAGGTGGATTCGTCAGTCTGGATCCGCTGCATCCGTTGACCTCTGCCGTTCCCCCGCCCTCCAACCAGTACCAGCTCGGTTCAGATATGGATCAGGTGGCGGGATATCATCCTCAGCAGCGTGGTGACGGCAGGTAGACTACGCTGACTGCGTCAACTTAGGCTTTTTCGTTTTTTTGTGATGTGCCCAGCTACGTGTCTGCAAAGCTGATACTCAGTTCACCATTATGCGGAGCATGAGTCGACCTGGTAATAAGGCACTAAATTAAGTGGTTTTACATTTTTTATTCGTTTGTGTATTTCATGTTGTGTTACAGGAAACAGGTCTATGGCCTTCGAAAACGGACGGGAAAATGTCCGGGCGAGGAAATGTCTAAAGGGGAAATGTTCCGGGTTGAAACATCCAGTGCAAAAGTGTCCGTTTTCTTACTAAGCCACGCCGCCTACTAACTAGCTTACGTGGTACGCAGTTATAATTTAAAGACGCGTACAGAGCGACGCAACTGAACTGGTCTGAACTGGCACGGTTTAGTTTTTGACGAACTGTCCAATGGCTGGGTAGTCACGTAGTCACCCAATGTATTACTGCAAACCGCGTGACTGTATGTAGTCATACGTATTCGCTGAACAATAGACGAAGACTAGCAGTCGTGTGCGCTTTGATAAAACATGCCGGTACGTTTGATTTCAACCAACGTGACGTGTCTGCCTGTGTTGAACACAGCAGCAGGCTGCTGACGCTGGCGGCTGCCGGGTTCAGTCCACGAGGAGCAATGACGAGCACGTTCAGTGACTGTACGTCATCAGTGACGGAAGCCCAGCAGTCGAACTCGTCGTCTACGACAGACGATGAAGTGACGAGCTCATGTATCAGCAACGCGGTACTTGTCAACGATCAGCAGCAGCAACCGATGCAGCGGGATGAGCCCGACATTGCCAGGTGATCATCCACCCGCAGCTTTTATCGCTATAGTAGAACAGTGATGGAAACAAAAACACCGAAAGTGATTGCCAGTTTAGTTTAGAATCCGTGGTATTTGTCTTGGTTTTAGATGTTAATATCTGGGCTTGGTCTTAAAATAAAAGTCTTGTTTGCTTCACTGCAAACTTTGCTAAAAATGAAAACAAACTTTAAACGTTTAAACGTACTGCAACGAACGACAAAGCATAACGGTATAAATGAAGCATATAAGTATACACATTTTAATTTTTTTTTATTTGCGTAATTATAATTTTTATACTATTTTTATCTTGGGACTTTTTCTTTAAACTATTTTATCATGGAGGCTTTTTATATTAATAGTTATTATTTGATGCTCAACTCTAAAATTCCTGCGAAATAAATTCATGCAAAAATGTGATCGTTACTGTATATTGTTTGGCTTGCAGCTGGTTGTCGGGTCTGGGGCTTGGTGTTTACGTCGACGACTTTCATCAGAGAGGATTGACGCTTATGAGTCATTTGCAGCATTTTACCGTCGACGTCAGTATAATAGCCGCATTACCTAACTTTGTACAACATTTTCCGACTTACTTTTTGTGATCTGATCTTATAATAAAGATCTTTATTTGCTGTAGTCATAATGGCAGAAAAACAAGCAGGAAAGCATAAACTTAGCTGAATATTAATTAACGTTAACTACGACGTAATAGCAATGGTTCTCATAACGTGCTGAACCGTCTTACTTTGTTTCTTAGTCATGGTGATGCTACACAGATTGAATTCAATTGTTAATCAGCCGTATTTTTGTCCATTAAATGCGGCACACTTCGAAGATCATAAGTTAATTTCAGCCTTCGCAGAACACGTGTGGCAGTAGATTGTGTTGAATCGTATGGGAGTAAGCTAATTATTTCACAAGCGTTTTGCATTTGCTATTTTAGAGGTTTTTTTCTAAAATAACTGACAGTTTGCGAAGGTCGATAAGGACAGAACAATAAGTTTAAAGATAAAGCGGTATTTTTTACAGCCAAACTACTGTTATGCTGTAAAAAAACTATTTTAGAAATATGCAAACAAAAACGTATAATAGTAAAAGTGTTGCTGTGTTGCGCTGGTGCAGGATCTGCAGTCGATGAAGATAGGTTCGCAGCACGTTTACAAGATCTGGCGTTCTCTAGTCGAGTACCGTAGCTCGTGCTGCAGTGTTGACGTAACAGCAGTGACCACTGGCGACTGCACCACCGGCAGCTTGCAGTGTACGCTGGTGCCGCCTGAGCTCGCCAGCGCACCAGTCCAGGTCGTGACGCTAGGCGGCGGCGGTCAGACGGCGGATCTGCTCGCCACAGTCACAGACGTCAGACCAGCTGCCACACGTCCGAGGATCCTTTTGAAGGACGACCACAACTACTGCTAGGTCGTTGCTCGACTGAAGGCCTGTTTCCACCCAACGCAACGCACAAAACGCAACATACGCAAAGCACGCACCTTTACAGATGCTTGCGTTCTGGTTGTTGCTAGATCCGTGCTCGTGTCTGTGTCAGCTGTAGACGCGCGTCGATTTGGTGGCGCTTAATTTGTGGAAAACAGTGGCTGTTCTTTTAAACGAGGCGCTAGAGGCGCCAAGATCGAAACGCCGAAGTCGTCGAGGATGGAGGAGAAATAAAGCCTCTCCCCCGTCGACTCGGGGATCTGGGGAACGTCGTTAGCTTTTCCACTGTGGTCAGGGGTCAGTTATTTTGAGTTTGAGAAACGCTTCGGTGTGTAGTAATTTGGTATTTTGTCGTTTTTAGGCTCGCACATGCACAGCGTGCCGTGGCAACGAAAACTGCCTGCACGGCCTAGTTTAGCGCTCGCTTCCGAAATAAGACAAGCGCCTCACGCCAGCCCATCGAGAAATCTGTGCCGAAAAATTTCGTATAATTTCTCAGAAATGAACGAACACTGTCATAAACCCTAACCACTGACCCTATCTCCAACTCTAACCCTAACTGACCCTAACCGTAAAATGTGGAAAAAATGCGAGAGTCGTAATTAATTTTTATTGAGGTAATAAATGTCTGAGTTGGGGATAAATGTTGTCAATAAAGAAAAGGTCGCTACGCTCACTTTTTTTGCAACATTTAACCCCGAGTCAAACATTTATTACCTCCAAAAAACAATTAATTACGACAGCGAAGAGAAAAAAGTAGCAAAAAGTAGGATTCGAATCCGAGACCTTTCGAGCAGCGGATGCGTGACGCTAGCCACTCGGCCACAGCGATTGTCGGCAGAAGTAATTCAATTGCGCTATTTATGCCTCCGCCATATACGCCATATATAATTACTGGTACCAGGTTAGGCCTACTGATTACTGCTATAGCCTATTGGTTGGCACAGATAGGACGGGGTGCTGGCGAGAGGCGCTTGTGAAATAAGTGCCGCTATGCCTTACCAGAAGATAACAGCACAAATTAAGTCATGGCTATAGCGCTTTTTACGTGAGTCGAACTCGTGACCAGAAGCGCTTTTGAGAGTGGCAGCTGATTGGCATGAGCTAATGATACCGCAGCGCACTATGCAGCCATCTACTACTCGTGCCAGCTAAACCAACGGAGGAGCCAACAGACATACCACCGCTCAAATCAGCCAAACTGGGCCTTTACAAATTGATGTATTAATTCCAGTAGTTCCTCATGATCGTGATCTGTACAGTATTGTACTTTCAATGTTATAGTCTGTAGAGTGTTTGTTATAACAGGTTACTATTAACTGCATGCTTACAAGATTGGGTACGAATATTATAGTATTATTAATTTATTCGATTATTTTTAGATTGCCGCGTATAACTGTATACGATCTCTGTCTGACGTTATAATTCCTTTCTTACTTATATATGAAAGATATGAAAGACTGCCATAGTTGATTTGTGGCGAGTGGACAGATTGAATCTGTTGAATAAGTGTTGTTGTGTGTTATGTAGTATTTATTATTAATTCGTGTTTTATCACAGTTGTAAATACGTGGACAGAAGCAAGCAAATGTAGTTTCAACGTTGCATGTTACTTATTGATTCTAATCATTATACTTTTTAATCTAATTGCATTTTTAATTACAGTATTTTAGTAACGCATATACTAGTCAATTGTCCATGCTATGGGTGGCATCTGTAGAAATTATTTTAAACAGAGCTACAATATTTGACATTGTGTGTGTGACGTAGGCTATATTAGACGTCATTAATATGTTTAAATAAGACCGTGAAATAATATAGGTTTATTTATTTTTGTTAACTATATTATTATAGCAATTTGTTTGTTTGTTGTAACGTGTTATGAATAAAAATAGTTGTTTGTAATTATTTGTGAATATCAATGTATTTGTAACGTACTGACAAGAAGGGGGGAGAAAAGGGCAGTTCTTAGCTTGTCAGAAAATTTTTTAAAACTTGTTCAAAATTATAAACTTGGGTTCAAAAATTCTACATTTTGGAGAAATTAAGGGGCGAAATTAAAATTTTAAGCGTTATAATTCCTTTGTCCAAAAATTGCGAATTTTTTCCCTATTTTTAAAGATACCCACGACTTTGCCGAAGCCATTCAAACTATAATTCTCGGCTCCGGTCTGTTTATTCTAGAATATGTTTACCAAAAATCTAGTTGCTTTATGTTGCAGCAGAAACAGCCAAAATCAAGTTTATTACAGCAATATGTCTGGGTTAAAGAATCTGACTTATGCTGGACGTCGGCTGTGTTTTATCGGTATTGAAAGTCAAGAGCTTCGTCGGTTACTCTGTGATCTGATTTGCATTGACAAAATGCTTTCTGGTTTGTATAGACTTAAAAATCGACGAGTGTTTTATGTCAAGAGCGGACATTGCAAAACGAGTGCGGACTTTCATGTTCTAGGCTAAATATCCGCAAGTTACGTTAATTTATTTGCTAAAACAGCGGTCATAGTGTTGGTTAATTTTGAATGTCATATTACAGATTTCAATAGTTTGAATGACACGTATTTTATTACATTTTGTCTTTGTGTATCTGGCGAAATATGTAAGTTCGTATCTTAGCTTGTACTGACATTTATTGCGGTTTTACTGTTTACTCATTCGTGCGTGTTTGATGATGTCTCGTTGTGCATGCGTTAATTAATTTGTTGCAGCGAACAACACTTTAGCGGTAATCGTTGTGCTTTTTGTTGTTTATTGTTCTGTAGTAAATAAAGTGAATAAATTTATCCTTTAGTGTTTGCAATCTTAGTGTGGTAAAACTAAGATTTTGTGCCGAAATTCGCCTAGGCCCTATTAGTGCGATTTTGTAGACAACGACAAGATGTTATTTTAGATTTTTTGTGCAGATATAAAGTACGAAATAGATGAAAAAAATAATGTATCACTTCTATTAATTTTTAATAGAATGCAGAAAGCAAACCACATTTACATTACGTTGTTACAAACAACAATAATATCGTAACGTTTGAGTCAATATAGGCTTGTTTGTAATATCCGTAGTAAAAATGAGTTAAAACTGCTAAAACATTATTCTGGAAATATGGACTAATTTGTGGCGATGCATCTCGCCGTATGTGTGGTAGGCCTACGGTACAGTAGACATTACTGTACACAATGCTAATGAACTAATGCTAATGGTCATTGGTGATAAACAAAACTATTAACATTAGGCTATCAACATTAATCGCATAGAGGTTATCGCAATAGTATCGCAATGTGTCGATGGAAAAGAAATTAAAAGTTAACAAATATTTAGCAAAATTATGGACAAAAGTTTGGTGTTATGTTTTTTTTCTCACTCGCGATGTATGGCGCGTGGTTTCAAATAAAAACTACTCATTGCCGACATATTGTGCGGCTGATCTCTTACTTTCTGAGCTAAAAATTGGCACACCGCTTACTTTGAAGAACGTGTGCGTCAATTCTCGTTTTTTCCGTCGTTTGTTTTCGTGTTAGCAAGCCGCAGAAGACAAACTGTACCAAAACTGACTATACTGACTTCTCCAGGCGCTCATTTTGTTACTCTGTCCCTATTACTTGGAATAGCCTTCCCTCAAATGTTTTACTGTGCAACTCAGACTCTGTTTCTAAGAAACATTTGAGAACGTTTCTGTTTAATACCGTCTGTCTAACTGTCGTCCAGCGCCTCTGTAGCTCCGCATATTGGCGCTATATAAATATCAGAGCAAAAAACTTCAACAGTTTACAAAGCTATGTAAGGGCGATATGAGTCAAAACTCGAAAACAGCAAAAATGGTTCTGGGGCGATATTATCGCGTGTTGAATTCCAGACTGGCCCTTACAAGACTAGCCATTCTAAATACTTGAAATTAAAATACAAAAACAGAAGTCGCAAGCCGAAACAATGTAGTACACCAGTCCGTGCTGTCACCACGTATATTGCAGTGAAAGCTAATGCCCATGGTAGAAAGACCCGACCAGGCATGTCTGAATTTAGTCTATCGTTCTCTCTGCGTGTGCGCGCAGTGGTGACGTCATAGTGACTATGACGTCAGTAGCCAGCTGCAGCTTATGCATTGCCTGTGACGTCACCAGCTGCAACGCTGGCAGCGTGCCAGTAACAGCAAATTATAGCTATACAGTATATAAGCCGTTACCATGCGTTAACCATGCGTCTCTTTAGCACAGTTACGGAGATATAGCGCCTCAAACATAATGGGGTCACGAGTTTGACCTTTTGTGGTCACGTGACGTCATCAGTCACGTGACCATTCGACTCGGCATATGTGGTTTTTTATTGATGGTCCATTGTAACCATGCGTCTAACTTGCACCGTTAGGGAGATATAAAGCCTCATACTTGCATTTGCCCATGTTAAAGGCGGAAAAGGTCACTGCGCATGCGCCGTGTCACGTGACCTGTAAGCAGGGGGTCCAAAATAACCGCATATTTGGAATTCCCAAGGCCACATTGCCTATTCACTCTGCCACTTTGGTGAGGCTACGATGACGATTAAGGGTAGTTTGTAGATGAGCATCTCCATTGTTAAGCTTTTTTCAGTTGTAATTTTTTAAAGTCCGAAAATGGACCTAAAATTGGCGGTTTTGGGGGATTAAAGGCCAAAAATATGAAAGGTGAATGTTGAGACCACCCTAGGAAATCAATCCCTACCAAACCACGTCGTCCAGTGCAAAAAATGCGACGATACTTTCAAAAATGTGTTCTCCAGAGCTTGGCAAGAAAAGTAAAAAAAGAAGAAAAAATAACCCAGTTGAACATTATATTTCACCCCTTTGCCCCGCCGACTTTTCTGGGCCGATTTGTACTATTTTTGGCACGTAGGGTCAGACCGCCGACGTGATCATCCAAGTCAAATTAAGTCGATTGATTCAGGGGTTTGTGGGCTACGGGTGCCCAAATCTGGGGTTTCCCATTGACTTTGATAGTCGCCCTTACAACAGTGTTACGCACTACCGTGCTACACTGTGGTAATAGTAATAGTAATAGTAATCGGTTTGTTAACATAAATATTTAGGCCTATGATGATTGTGTTAGGCCATGAGCTATTATAATGGTCAGTCCCAGTTTTGAGTTAGATGTGCTTCTTACAGTTAAAGGAGACGATGATTGAATACTATTAGAACGGCCGCACAATGTATGACATATGCAGACAGTCAACGGTGTCGTGTCATGTCCAGTTGGCTGCAGCACCTCAGAGACGTCGTGTAAAACAAGCGTATGGTGTGATGATGCTGTGGTGTCCAGTTGATGTCTGTTGCTGGCATAACGCCGCCGTGTCAGTGTATATGTCACAGTCTCTCTCTCTCTGATCGCGTCACGGCATAGTTTGGCATAGTTTGGCGACATTTATAACGTTGTTCAGTCTCCCCCGCTGCCTCTACTGCAGAGTGGGCCAAAAAGTACCGGTAACATCTTTTTGGTATTCAAGTTTCCTTTCTTCTTAAACGCATTACATTTGCAATTTTCGTTTTTTTCTTATGAGGTTTAATACGGTGTCGTTGTTTTACGTCTGCCGATGCAAACAGGTTCCGTTTTTATACGAATAAAGTGTAATTTCGTCACAGTGATCGAGTTAGCTAACGACACACGCTGTCTGATTCACAGTCAGTGTGCGTGTAGAAACGCTGGGCTTCTAAAAGCATTATGAAAACGTCTTCAAATGAACGAGCACATTTAGACTATGAATAATTATAGCAAATGTTTTAAAAAATGTTCAAACAGTATATATAGCTGGTGTTTTGCAGTTTACATGTTGACGTAGTTGAAAGCTTGTTATACTTTTTTGGCCTACCCGTTACTCCACAAGCTCGCTCGCTCGTTGGCACCCGTTCGATGTTCCAGCGCCCCCATCGTCGACGTTTGGCTATTTCTCGGTTCATTTGAAAATACAGCCATGTTTTTTTTCGTTTTTATTGTTTATTAAGCCTATATATTTTTGTTTTGTATGAGCTCCTGCAGTAAAACTGTCATTTTCTGTCTATTTATTTGCTAGAATTTCAGACTTATAACGTCTGTATGTACCGGTATACAATGATCGTGATTTTTACATATGTACAAGAAGCCCAGCGGTCGCTCAGAAACAACACGCTACAGCCTATAAACCTCCTGTTGCAGTACTAAGTTTGAAGATCATCTAAGGTCGATAATTTTTTATTTTATCAGAAAAGGCATTTGCGGTTTCTTATTAGTGAATTATAGTATCCTTGGCCCTATCTTTTACCGTTTCTAAGATATGGTTAGTTTTTCTTTGAAAAACGCACACTTTTAACTAGTCCATTTAACTTTGACTTTGAAAATGTTTTTTTGCACTGCATTTCCCAAATTTTGTACGCACAAAGTCTCAATGCGGGGCTATCATTTGTGTAATTAGTTTTTCCTCAAGACTCAATAGCCACAATACATTTTTACATACGGACGGACAAACGGACAGACGAACGACAATCGTGCACTAAACGCGCTATGCAGCATAGCTGTAATAATAATAATAATAATAATAATAATAATAAGAGAACATTTATATAGCGCACTATCATTTCGAAGAAATCTCTAGTGCGCTTGGCGGTCGAGTATGAATACTGCAAGTTCATAGTGTCCGCTAAAAACGAAACGAAACTGCGACAGGTC
>Ga0209367_1007072_pt1 | contig 15482 bp, 17 predicted proteins | sample WorMetLIZISLAND2_FD_187412 | JGI IMG/M metagenome (GOLD analysis project Ga0209367, IMG submission 187412) | Marine gutless worms symbiont microbial communities from Max Planck institute for Marine Microbiology, Germany - Olavius geniculatus... ... | reverse complement strand
TGGCTGCAAAAGAGTGAATTGCGACGAAATGGATGGAGATAGACTACGATTACCTGCGAACAGGAACTGCTATAGGCTTTTGCGCGTCTCATGAGCTTTGCTCAAATTACTTGTTATTATTGTTGTTGTTGCTGCTTCTGCTGTCGTCGTTGTAGATTAAGTAGACCTACGTCACATGTCTGTCGCTGTCACTAGAGTTACAAATAGCGTGTGATCCTGCCCCAAGGACTAGTTTTTCGTGACAAAATTTCGTCCCCCTGGATGACGGGGTTCCCCTCGAACGAGGGCGTCAAAGAAAGGTACCGGTACCCCGCTAGATAAAACGTTATTTTGCCGCTATTGGCTTGTCTAGTGTGAAAACGTTGCAGATAGGTACAGATATGCTGCTTATCATAACAAGCACTAAACACGGGCTTTTTAGTTTTATCAACATCGTTGACCTTGAACGACCTTAAACCCCCAAAAGAAGGGGTGTTGTCAAATTTTTTGGCTGCAACGCACACTTCAAGAGTGAGTTGCGACGAAATGGCTGGAGATAGACCAAGACAACCTGCACGTGAAATTTTCAGCATCAAACATAAATTTTAGTAGTCTAAGTTTCAACCCTCTAGGTTCACGGAGGCCTGCGCACGCGAACGTCAAAAAGGGGTACACTCTAAAAATTGGTTAACTAATTTTATCGATATTGGCTCGTCTGGCGTAAAAACAGTTGCAAATAAGCATAGACATGCTGCTTATCATTTAGGGGGGCACGGTGCGATGCCCCCCTTTGGCCCGACCATGAAAATTTTTTACAGGCGAATTTATATGAAAAGGCGCGTTTTTTTGCCATTTTCCAGCAAGAATTGCAAAATTCAACAATGTTTGATGGTGTTTTTCGTTTCCAAATTTCAGAAAAATGGGCGAATTTGCGGTTTTCATTGAACATTCAGAAGCAAAAAGTGTTTCAGCTTCAGGGTCTCGTCATGCCCCCCCTTTGCCAAATCCTAAATACGCCACTGATAACAAGCACTGGTGACGAGCTTTTTGGAGTAGCCTATTTACCTCGATGACCTTAAACGACCTTGAACTCATAAAATAAAATAAGGGGTGTTAGTGATTTTTTTTGCGATTTTCGGCTGCGATGCACACTTCAAGGGTGAATTGCGACGAAATGATTGAAGATAGACCAAGACAATGTGCGAACAGAAACTGCTAACTTAAAGGCTGTCGCGCGTCTCATGACCTTTGCTCAAATTACTTGTTATGTGTTAATTCAGTAGGCCTAATTCTCTTGTAGTTGTGTACTGTACATTGAATATAATCTACTGCAGACTGTGCACGTCTGCCTTCTTTAGGTGTTTTTTCCTCATATGTTTGTGCTGCTTGTTTATGGCTGTCTGTGTCTCTGTTTTATGAGGGTTTTACCTGAAATAAAGGCATTGAATGATTGATTGATTAGTGAATTGTTGTAACAAAAATAGCAGAATTAAACAACCCTAGGCTTGATATATAAAGTAAACGCAGTTGCTTACTTGGCCTGATGAACATCATGACGACGCTTTACGGCTATACACTTCTAACGCAATGAGCGCTGATCAATTGAGTCTGCAGGCAACTCTGCAGGGATTGCGGCGAAGAGGCTGCTGCAGTAGCAGGCGCGCTAAAAACCTAGAATTATGGTGCCAGGTGCGAGTTGAACTGATTACGCCAAAAACTCTGTTAGACAATAGATCTTGTCGCTGGAATGGGTAAGCAGAGACCTGGTACGTTGGCCTATAAATCTACTAGATCGTAACAGCGGCAACTCGGATCAACGCATATGGTGGCGCGTGTCGAAGTAACCCATCGCTTTAAAAAAGATTCAACTAGTTTTCGACTTCCAGTAGCCTATGTAGTATATAGAAACTAGTAAACCCACGAGGAGACGAATCGACGACAGTTGGAAGATCGTCAAACGATCGAAGCAAAACAGCACGCAGTGTCGCACGCAGCGCCAAGTGAGCGTAGGATGGGATGCGATGCAATGTTTTATTGCATTTTACCCGCGGGCTGCAGGCAGGCAGGCCAAGATGCAGCGACTGCGACGTAACAGCAAGGAAGTGAGTGATGCGGACGGACACGACATTGAAGCGGATAAGTGACCAGTCCACACGCCAACCAACAATTAGCTGACCACAAGTCACGCCATGCGGCGCTGTGAAAGACCTGTCATATGGTTTACGACTCCAAACCCGCGCCAACAGGCACGTAGGTAAAACTATTGCCTACAAGTGTATACAACCACAATTTTAATTATAGGCCTATTATGTAATAACACTGTTTTTGACGCAAACGATAACTTCCGTATCTAAAATATTTTCAACATGCAAGTTTCATCCAAAAATTCTAGTGAATTCACATTAGAGAGCACGTTTCGCGGGCTATGAACTATGGGCTATGAACGGGCTTTTTGCTTTTTTTTGCGCTGTCGTCTCTCCTAGATGATACCTGTAGGCCCAGTCGGTACTGTAGGACTATAGGCCTATGATCTAGACTGCAGTAGACGTCACTTCTAGGCCTACTTGTCTATATTACCAACAGAAAATTAATTGTAGAAAAAATGTAGGCCTATGTGAGTTTTCGCTTCGCATTGATCTTGAGTAGGCCTTACAGTATGCCATCCCAGAAACGGTAAAGCTACATATGAAAGAAAGTCCTACAGGCATGCGCTTTCGATTGGTGCAAGAATGATAAATCAATGACATGGATGACATTGAACGGCCGTTAAATTACCAAGTCTGCTGTACAAATGTTGCATACCTTTCGGAGCTCTCTAGGCCCTAAAAAGTTGAAGATATAGCCTACCATTAGCGACATGAATGACGAAAGTAGTCCAGGCAATTCAGTCAGGTTTAGGCTTATGCATGTATTCACTGGGAGTTCCGCGGGACCAACTGGAGGGGCGCGATACCCCCACCCTCTTGGAGACAACGTAAAAATTTTACACGTGATTTATTATCAACTTTCAACAAGTTGACAAATTTGAAGTTTCTGTTCTTCAGGCTGGAGCTTCGCCACATGACCGCTGAGTTCTGACCATATGGGATCTGTCTCTGCAGCCCGCTAGCTGAGCCTGAGGGTTCCGTCCGCAGACCTCCCGTTAACTTATAGGTTTGACCATAGACGTCTAGATTGACCTGCGTGCTAGCCATCATACCATGGCCTCATACCGGCATGAATTAAATGACAGCAGGGTGGCCGGAAGCGATTCTCGGTGATTTCGGTCGCCATATCTTCGAAGATAGCGTCAATCTCAATATTAGATCTAGGCCCTACTCTATTTGACAGTGACATGAAAAAACTGCCTTGTCGGATTAATTTCCAGCGATTCCAGAGTTTGTGACTTTGAAATTGCTCGAATCACCTTAAGGTGCCATTTCATTTTCATCTTAGCCTAATAGTTTTACGCGCAGCAGCAGCCTATAAGCCTATAGGCCATATAGCGCGAATTGGCTAACGTAATTCTGTCTTGGTGTCCACTACGTGTCTATCTGTCCGTCTGTCTGTCACAACTCGGTAAGCCCCTAAAGAATCACGCCCAAGTGATATAGAAACTCGAGATTTTCACTAGCAGATAGCCCACGTTTCTAGTTTTTTTGTGACAAAATTTCATATTGTTGTGTGAGAGGTTCCCCTACGAGGGTGTCAAGAAGGGGTACTCCCTAAAAGTGGTTATTTTATGGCTACTGGCTCGGCTAGCATCAAAACGATTGCCGATAGGCACAGACATGCTGCTTATCATAACAAGCAGTAAACACTGGTGACGAGCTACTTATGGGTATCAACATCGATGACCTTGAATGACATGAACATTCAAAATAGCAGGTTTTGGTGATTCTTTTGCGACTACGAAATGGATGGAGATAGACCATTACAACCTGCATATGAAATTTTTAAGCATTAGGGCCTAAACATAGACATTAGCAGGCTACGACGCACATTTCAACAGTAGACTGTGCCGACATTAATGCAGATAGACCAGGACAACTGCATATAGGCTATGAAATATGCGTTCAGCATAAAAAGCAAATTTTAAACTGTTGAGTTTCGACCTCCTCCGCTAAAATTTTGGTAGGCCCACCGTTTGGCTTGACTTGAGTCAAATATCACTGGTTGAGACGTGCGCTGCGCTGCGGTATCATTAGCTCATGCCGTAGTCCATAAAAATGTGCCACTTTTATTTTTTGAATAGCTCCGTGAAACATTGGCTCATTTTTATGCACGAAAGCAGCTACTGCTTTCAGTGCATCTTAACCATCGCAATTCTGTCCGTCCGTCTGACACACGGGTAGATCAGTCAAAAACGGTGCAAGCTAGGATCACCAAAACTTCACAGTCGGCTGCCAGGAAGACTCTAGTTTCAGGAACCGTAAAACTTTTTCATAATTTGAAGGGGGTCACCCCGAACGAGGGCGCTAAATAAGAGGGGGTGGGCAAAATTTGCGATTTTTGGCCAGTAGGTCGCTGTATCTCAGTAATGGTTCGAGATAGGGCCTAGGTTACTATTAATCACTAATAGGAAGTCGCTCTTGATTGGCGCCAAATTCAATGACCTTGAACGCCAAAATAGGGTTTTTTTGGCGACTTCAGGCTGCAACACAAATCTATATCATCTATCGATATATGATCCAGATAGAGAATTTGGTATTTGTATATTAACTTAGTGTGAACACCCCAATTTTCAGCTAAACTACTGAACCGGAACTGCTATAGGCTTTCGCGCGTCTCATGAGCATTAGCTCAAATTTCTTGTAATAATTTTTGGCACGTGATATCAGGAAGAAACACAACACAAATGACTCTAATTTTGGTCACCTCATTTAATACTGTTGCTACACTACCTAGTGAATTGCAAGTTATTGAACCTGCTGTTGGCGATTGGTGTCAACGTTTGCAGCTTGCATTCGTGCTAGAGGAGGACATTTTTAACACATGCTGTAATAAAAATGATGTGATGTGACTTTTTATAATGCAATAGTTGCCAATCCTGTTTGTTGCTATTCAGTTAATCATTTCTGAGCTGACGTGTGTACTATCCAGTATGAATTCATTGTTGTGAATGGCCAAATTACAACTTCTGCATTTCACAAGGTAGTGTAGTGACAGTATTAAAGTGAAGTGGCCCAAACTAAAGTCATTTGCATGAAGTTACTTCTTGATGCTGCACGCCAAAAATTATTAAAATCGACCAATGCTTCACGAAGCTATTTAAAATATAAACGTGGCATGACACGGTGTAGTCAGCTGCAGAACAGGTGACTTAAAGGCATAGATGTAACAATATTTCAGAAAAAAATATAAAAACGTTAAAAATTATAAACAAAAAACTTAGCAGAAATTTAAAAGAAACGTTTAAAAAGATTGATAAAAACGTTAGCCCTAATTTGTTCAACTTCTTGCTTAAAACATGTAGGTGCAGTATAGCTAGAACTGAAGAAAAAGAAAAACTTATTCAATTTCCATTAAACTATGTGGTCATAAGACCAAGTATCAAGTACCAAGCTACTATTACTACAACCCAGAAGTCAAAGCTCAAGAATATCTGTACTGTCACTGTAAAATACACAGACATTTCTGCATAAATAATCACATAAATTTATTTATAATGGCTACTGTAATTCTCTTTCAAGCTGCATCAAAATCAGTTCTTTTTGTTTTAAAATGTGGTACAATGGTGTAAAGCTGAATTGGCTGCTACGTACTATAGCACGGTAAATTTCAGGCCACATGTTCGTTGGAATATCACAACATCTGTCCATCATAGAAATACCAAGTTCCAGCAACATAAGCCCAATATCGGGACACAAGCGTTCCATTTCTGGTATAACCCGACGTGCTCTCCTACTATTCATCACGTCAAGTAATGAAATTATACCAACAATTTCTTCATGACTGCACATGGAGTCATTTCGCAGTGAGAGCCTTACGACGTAAAAGTTTTCTCGATCATAATCAAAATTTGCATATTTCAACACAAAATGTTTTCCATTGTTAAACGCCGACAATGGAGCAGTTTTCAGTAACTCTGTGCTTAAAAATAATCCATATACAGGCACTCGTGCATTCCTCGAACTCCGCCATAACTGCTCTGGCTCTGTCATTAGACGATACTCACGACCAGTAACAATCAGTATGGGTTCAACAATACCAAACCGACCCAGACGAAAGTTGTAAGCTCCACCTAATGACACTGCAAGTCTTGGAATGATCACGTCCATTTCCGGAACATTGCCTACTATTTTGACATGGTATCTCGTGAGATCAGCACATTCATCATTTGAAAACACTTCATCAAACTTTTTCAACTCACTGTCCCTAGCAAATGAACGACTGCAATATGCAAATCTTGTGTTATATAATTCCGTCAGTGACTCCATGTAATCCCAGTACACTTTGCGGGGTTCCCATGCTATCTGTTTATGTCCACACGACTTTAACAATGACTCAGCAAGCATGCCATCTCCGGGATTCATGTGAAAAATAACGACTTTATATCCATCGGATGATGTGGATAATCCAGACGCTTCAATAACATGATGTGCCAACTGCTTGTCGCTGATGAAGACTGCAGTACGCAATCCAGGCGTCGATTGCCCTGCAGAGTCACGTGATCTCCGGTGTTGAAAATGAGGGCCCTCAAAATGAGGCGTGCCCGAAAAAGTGCGCTGATCTACAGCAGGTAGACACCTTACTCTCGCCTTCGTCGAGCAACATTGTGTGATAAAGCCGCAGACACTTGCAGAAAATTCATAAAAGCTTCGACATGCCACAACTACATTCATTACTCAAACAAACAGAACCTAACTTTGTTTACAAACAAGAGTGTCTACAGTACCAGCTACCAGCTGAACTGGGATAACTGGCGGTATGCTTGAAAACCGCAGGACACCTCAGGACTCCATAGAAAGACCGCAGGACACATTAATAATAACCGCATAACGATTTTTAGACGTCAAAACAATACTTAACTTTTCAGTAGTTCAGTAAATTTTAATAAACGCCGCTAAATAATGCAAAAATAACAAAATCAGCACACCACCTACAAACAGAGACAAAATCCCATACGCCGACGATGAGACGCAGGCCACATAATACGCCAAGGGTGCGTACGCCGTACGTCAGACGTGCGCCAAGACGCTTAAATTTACAATGTACATCACTCATGTTGTCAGTGTTTGCACATTCATTCAAGCCACTCTCGTTCTCAAATTTTGTACTGGCTAAGCTTACAATGAATACATTAACCGGTATGTGTCCTGCGGTTTTCTTGCATCTCCTGAAATATTAGTATCGCCACATAACCGCTATAATGTGGCTATATAATGCTCTAAAATTAGAGAAAATCTGTAGTTTTACTGTTTCAGCACTTTTTGTATGTTTTTTTTCTTTTAGGGTTCATGTAAGAGGCTCTTTCAGTCCTTTGTGCCTTTGTTCAAGCTCTTTCATTATTCATTTGTATTTGTATTTATTGTATTTGCTTGACTAAATAAATGATTTGATTTGATTTAAAGTGTCCTGCGGTTTTCAGTCATACCCTAACGGGGTTGCCATTTTTTGGTTAAAAAATGCCAAACGTAAGTAATTTTACTGCCATCAGATAGTCATATAGTCAACGTGCTGTGCCAATAGACATTACTTTTGTTTTAATATTCTTTGTTCACGTGTAAACAAACTAGTAAACAAAACACCTGAAGAAGCGGAAGAGTGTTTCTTAGTCATACGTGCCAACTTCAGTATGGTGAAGGCTCCGGCACGGTAAACGAAAAAAAAATTTGCACAAAAATGCATTATTTATGCATAAAGTTTTAACGAATTATCTGGGGAGGTGCTGTGCCCCTTCTCATATCCTACCCTTTACACTTCCGCCCCTATTCCAAAATTCTGGATCCGCCACTGACTTACTCATGGCCAGGGCTAGAAAAAAATTGGCGAATTCAGGGGGTGGCTGTCCCCAATTGACGCATCTTGAAACAAATGAAAATTTTGCACAAAAATTATCTTGGGAGGTGCTGTGCCCTTCCCCAGACCCCCAAATTCGGCGGCTTTGGGGTATACCCATACCATACTCGTATTAATGTGAATAGCCGCCATTGAAATACATGCAAACTCGTGTTTACTGAAACTCGTATAACTTACCAGATAACTTACCGGACAAGGCCTCCCCGGCAACATGGTTCAGCCTCAGTAGAACAAGTAGCATCAGTTGCCAACAAACAGGTCTATCTCTTGTGACTGTCTGAGTCTTTCCAGATTTCCTTTGAAGATGTTGATAGATCCAGCTGTCACTGTTCTAGTATCGAGACTATTCAAAATGTTAATAACACGTTCTGAGAAAAAGTGGTGTCTCAATTCAGTTGACGCTCTCCTTTTCGTAAGTTTCAGTAAGTGACCCCTTGTTGCTTCATAGTTGTTATATTTGAAAAATATGTCAAACGTGACCGAAGATATTTTGTATATGATTTTATAAACTTCAATTAAATCTTCTCGAACTCTTCGTTCTTCAAGGGTCCACAGTTTCAGCTGTTGCAATCTTCGCAAATATGGTAGCCTCCGTAAATCCGGGAACATTCTTGTAAATCTGTGCTGTATCCATTCAGTTAATTCTTTATCCTTCACACAATGAGGTGACCACGCTGGTATACAATATTTCAAGTGAGGTCTGACCAGAGATATGTATAGGCTGAGTAAAATGTCTCTGTCTTTGTATTTAATGGATCGATTGATGAGACCGAGCATCCTGCTTGCCTTTGCATATGTTTGCTTACATTGCTGAGATACTTTCAAGTCTTTAGTATATGGTTACTTGAACTCACACTCATGTCTATGTGAATGCACCCTTACAGTGGTTACTGGTTTCAGTATGATGCATTTCCCCATCTCCATATTAAGGAAAACATTCTCACATGTCGCTTGAACTACAGAAACAATTTAATGCAAGGTTTTTTGGCTTTGCTGCTTCACCTTCACCATAGCTGCCTGATAGTGAAGATCATGATAATAATGATATTGCACCAGTTGACAGTTTTCTTAGGATACATTAAAATTGTGCAGTTTCTTTTCGTCATATTTCACACTTTTGGTAGTGATTAGATTATAAACATACATGATTGGCTTATTATTTTACAAAAAGCCTGGTTGCAAATAAAATAGTTAAGAAAAGTGAGTTTAAAAAAATTATGTGTTGTTTGGTTAAAGGCATGTAGCACACCAGAAGCTGTAACATGTTGATGAATAATGTCAGCCAGCAGTGAATCTGTGTTTGAAGTTTACTATCTTGGCATGGTACAAAATGTTGATCTGGGTACAAATTTGTCACAGAAAGCTGATGTTCTGCTAGTCGATAAAGTTGAAGAAGCTCAGGTAAGTTGACTGTTGTTCCAAGATAAATATGTATTGGTTGAATACAAGAAAACTTAGTAGGACCCACGGTTTTCTGTGGGCCATGCCACGGAATTTTTGTAAGTGCTGCGGAATTCCACGATGCCACGGAAAAAGCAGGTGTCACAGTATTTTCCGTTTGCACTAGACTGCAGGTGAAATTGTGCTGAATATCTTCTACATTTTGTGCGTAGACACTTTTCGTGCATTATCACCATGAAAGTCATTCACTAACGCAATACACTAGGCCTACTGCTGACTAAATTTTGATAACATTGTGAAATTGTAGCATTGTGTACGTTTGTGGAGTAAATGTAATTGTAATAATAATAATAATACAAGATTTATATAGCGCCATAAAGTCCAAAAAATACAGAGGCGCTTGCGGGCGCTAGGCAAGTGAGTAAGTAAGTAAATTTAATTTATAAAGCACACAATGTCAGCGAGAAACTCACTGAATCTGATGCGCTGAAAAGGCAGGTTGAATAAATGAGTTTTTAAATGTTGTTTAAATGTGTCAGTAGAATTACAGAGGTGAACAGTGTCAGGTAGTGAGTTCCAAATAGATGGTGGGCCACAGAAAATGCACGTTGACCTATCATAGGTCGACATGCATTTTCATAGGCTATGTTCGTTTTTGTTCTAGGCACCGTAAGCAGAGGCGCATGGGATGACTGCAAGTGTCTCGCTTGTCATTTCGCTCAGATATGTCGGCATTGACGTCGTTAGGACCTTGTGAGTGAGGAGTACTGCCATCTTGTGTGTAATGCGATGCTTCACTGGCAGCCAGTGTAGCAAGCATAGAAGCAGTTTGGCATCAGATCATCCGTTGCACTGGCAGATGACTCTTGCCAGATTGTTCTGCACTTGTTGTAACTTGTTCAGCATCTCAGCCAGTGCACAGTACGGCGGAGAGTTGCAGTAATCAAGCCAGGAGGCGACGACACTGCACTCCACTGTCTGTGCTGTTTCCTTGGTGAGTAGACCGCACACATGATGAAGGGTGTGGAAGTTGCACACCCTTGCTACCTTGTTGGCATGACTGTCAAACTGCAGGTGTGAGTCGATTGTGACACCCAGTGACTTCAGCTTGTGTTTGACTAGCATCCTGCTGCCAACCATGTTGATGGACATAATGTTTTTTGCCAGACTGAGCTGGTGCAACATGCCAACCATAATCAGCTCCGACTTGTTACAAAAGAGCGTTTATTGCACAACTAAGCTGCGCCATGGAACGCCACGGAAAATGAAAACCCTGCCGCGGAAAACCGCATTTTTGCCATGGAAAATCGTGAGCCCTACTTATTGGACCTCGTTCTGTTATCAATGAATGCTTATAAACTATGACACAGATACAGAATAGTAAGTTGTTGTATATTTAACACAATGTCATAATGTGTGAATTAATGTACAGCAACTTACGTCATACTGTCGCGTGTTGCAGTAATTTAGTCTTGCCTTGCATTAACAACAACTGACAGCAGAAAGTCGAAACATTCTGATGTGTAATTCATTATTGTGTGACTGTTGTTTTAGCTCGAAGGCAAGATTCGACTGATCCCACACATTGATGACAAAGTGAGCTTTGCTGTCTCAGAACACGGTGTACTGGTGACTGATATTGTTAGCAAGGTGACTGGCATGTATACAGTTACTAATGTTGTGCTCGGGTAGTGCTGTTGTCTGTATTTTGTTGTGTACCAGCAGTTTGTATTGCTTCAAACTGATCATATTATCAATTAGTCTGATATCCTGTGTTAAAACATGCTCGTAGGCTCCTGTGCATACTCGCTGCTCACTCCAGGGAAGTGTCAATAGTATCATAGTAAGTTAATAGGTTAACATCATTATAATACCAGAACAATACTGGGACTTTTCTGGAGTGCACAACACGGTTGAATAGAGCACCAGTTCATCTCTAATCTGTTTGCCATCTAGAGTTGTCATTAGTTTTACTTTGGACTGTTTAAAAATATTGTGGTGAATTTTGCTGTTTAAAATCAGATTTATTTTCACGAGGTATGTACATTGTACAGTATGTTTGTACACTATGTATAACAAATTGGTTTAAGATAATCTTCCATTTCTTTATAACAAATTTTCTGGAGTGCATCACAGCGTAAGTACTTGGAAAATTTCATGAAGTTATGACAAACTTGGTCGGGGCATGATTTTTTTTTCAACAGACATCGTATACTTCAGTAATAACTGCAGTATGACTTTACCCATTTGCAAACACAGTGGAAGATTTTTTGTGTTACTGTATAGTGTTTTACCTCAAGATGCTATTTCAGATGAAAATATGCCAGAAGTGGAGTGCGGCTGTAATGTGCAGGATGTAATTCAGCGGCACCCACTTCACACTGTTGCCCAGCTGGTCTCATACACAGATGCATTTTCCAAGTCTAACATGGTACTGAAGACTGGGCAAGTTGGCCGACGTGTCTTTGACTGCTACGTTTTCCAGTGTCACAGTGAGGTGACTGTCTCTACTCACACAATGAAGCAATTAATTGTAGGATTATGTTGAGTATGTGAAAATTTTAAGATCAGTTTCTAAAAAGGGGAGGTCGTCAACTGAATGAAATCTGGTATAGCAGTTTTGTTGTACAAAAAACCGTGGTTAACCTCAAAAATGATTGCAGTAGGTATCAAATTTCATCAGATATCAGTTTTTATATGGCTGTGAAGTGTTGTTGAATCCTGTGTGATGTGCATATACACATTTCTAAATTGAGACTTTCTGAAGCTTTGAACAAATTTGCTGATACCAACAATGCCCATTAACTTAGCAGAGTAAAACTCGGCATAACTGAAAACTAAACTGCCATATTTTGGATGTCATCTATATTATGCTGCTCATATTGCTGTGTTTGCAATTGCATATTCATAGAATTCTGCATCATCTAGTAGTAAGCATAGAATGTAGTGTAGATTTTATGACAACTCGTACTGGTAAGACGATGAAAAACAGTGTGCAAAATATTTGATAGTGATATTAGCAGATGGTACCATGAACAGTTGTGTTTACATGCATATCTTTATACTTTACATAACCTGCTTTTAATGGTGAGTTAATCGTGCAGGTGGTATGTACAGATTATGTTTGTTGCAGGAGCAATCAGCACTTATGACAGAGAGCTTAACAGAAGAGTTCAACACTTTGACTGAACAGACCAGTCACAAGCTGTGATAACTGCAAGTCTATCACTGTTAATATACATGGTTAAGAGGGATGTCACATGATTGATAACATTTTCTGTCTATCTGTAGTCCGTCATTATTGTTATATCATTCTCTATTGTGTTAATGGTGGCCAGCGTTGATGGGCGTTTGCCTTTTCTGGCAACCTGCCATTGTAGTCGATTATTGTTGAAATTGTTATTTGATGTCTTACTTGGCTAATAAAATTCTCGCTCTCTCTCTCTCTTTTGTAGATATGGTTGAACTGACCGATAAAATTGGTCAGCAAAATCATTGTTCCATGTCAGTTGGTGCCAATTTCATCGTTGATAACTTCTTATGACATCGGCTTCATGAATACAGTACACTGTTGATGTACGATGGCTGCTGATGTATTTAGTTACTGTTATCATATCAGAGTCAACATATTTACAGATGGGACCTGCTACTATCACCATATCTTCACCGTGTCTAAACTTCTTTCATTTGAATTTACCAAAACAATCATTTTTGTGTGTGAAAAAATTGTGTACTTGTGTGTTTTCATACTAGATGCAATGACATGGAATCGGGCCCATTGAGAGCAACATCGGGATCTGGGGAAACATTCTTGTGGGGCCCATCTGGGGAGAAAATTTTTGAACTTTTCTTTTAAAGTAATGCATTCTGGTCACATTGTTGTTTATTATTTTATTTTTGGGTGACACAGGCCCCCAAACATTGCAGGTAAGGTAAGGTAAGGTAAGGTAAAGCATGCCGTGCCCCTCCGGAGCATAGGCGGGATGCTCATCTGCCTTTCTGTGGCCATTGAGCTCATGGGTGGATAAACCACTGAGTTTGTGATGCATGACGCCAAACCTATGGTCGCAGGGCCCGGTGTAACTTATCCCCCTTACCCCACTCTCTCGACGGACCTGCATGGAATACTGCAAGTGATCTGGCAACAGAAGTAACATGTACTTTGTCACTTAAATTCCACCTAATGACCCAAAGTGTAAACATTTTGTGTGTGTGTGTATCACACGTCTCACAATTGATGCATAATGATTTTTTGATTGGTACATATCATTATTGTGCAGTTTTTGTACATGTCTGTTTTATCTATAACTTTGTATGCTGCATGCTGTTATAGTTAAGACACTATATAGCAGATGTTATTGTTGCATAATAAACAACAATGCTCAGTATGTGTGGGCATTTCTCATCACAAACTGCTGGCAGAAATGAATGTATGTGAAAAGCAGAGGGGGCAATGACGTATACAGTCAGTTCACGTGCAACTGCTTATAAGGCTAGATGATAGTATTTTGCAAGCAGTACACAATTTCTACCAGAAGTCTTGTTTCTGCATACAATTTTAAACTGTTTTGGGCAGAAGTTGGCTCACGTTGATGACTTGCATATAACGTTAGATCTATAAATGCATTATGTTTCAGTTTCTACATTCTCTTATGCAAAACTTGTGCACCAATTATGCACAGGATACACCAATTTATTGTGTATAATAAAACTATGACAGGTGCTGCAGAGATAAGTCTTCAGTTTCTGTGAGAAATGTATCAACATAACCAGTCATAATGTCAAACTAGACATGAACATAATGTACAGCAGTCCTGACTGCATGCAAGCAGGCAGTTCTCATGTTTCCAGGTTACAACAGCAATCTACTGCTACTGATCACTTTGATCTGAGCAATTACGTGCATGTTAAACCACAGTCTGGAGTGGGATAAGTAACAATTATGCACTGCAGACAGTGGTTTAACACAGTTAGTGCATGGTTGCCGACAATCTGCAGAATGTTGTCAGTCCACTATACCACTGCAGAGTGTAGAGTAAGGCCACAAACAGGCAATATCAGTGCAACTGTGGAATCAGCATGGTGGAAGTGGTACTGTTCAAGCCAATAAATGACTGACGTCCCCTTGCATACATCTGGTCCAGTGGTATGCAACATCTTTGAGCCACTGGCCACATAACACTGCTTCAATCACTATGAGCCAGAAATGTAAAGTGGTACTATATTACAGATGAAAAAGAGCTGCCAAAAAGAAGTACCAGTAAGACAATAAACAAACAATTTGCAAGGCATATAATTTCATATAGGGTAAAGGGGAGTATTTTCGCCACCATAAGCTATTTTGGGTAATTGTAACAAAACGTGTATTGAAATAATTATCTTTCTCACACAGTTAGCATGTATAAAAGTTTTAGCAACTAAGTAGCAGGTAACTACATATAAACATCTAAACATTTCAGCAGAATAAAGTCCGAAAACAGTATAGTATTAGTGGTGAAAATAGACGCACCCTGAGGGCATTTTCGCCACTAAATAACCAACGCAAATATCTTAAATGTTATCTGCAATTCTGCAACGAGAGCAATGATTTTTTGCACTTTCTTCCTGCTTTCTCATACGAGGTGGTGTTGGAAAAGCTATAAGAACAACAACAGTTATAAGAACAATAACGCCTGCTACAACGCCAATGACTATAGGGCAAGTGCGGGCATTTTCGCCACCGTAAGCTGATTCGGGTAACAGTGTAATTGTGAGACTTCCGAAATAATTAGTTTTCTCACACAGTTAACATGTGTAGAAGCATTAGCAACTAACTAGCAACTAAATACGTGATGCTTTCGGCAGAACAGAGCCGTATAGTAAAAGTGGCGAAAATACCCTAGAAGAAAGTGGTGAAAATAGCCGCAATACGGGTCATCACAACTGTGAACGTATTGCAAAAAAAATTACTTACTACTTACCATGACGTATTCCATCTGTGATAACATTTAAGTTTGTACTGTCAGACAACAGCAAACTATCACAATAGCATCACACTGATGCTAGTAAAATGTTCGTTTTCGTCATCATGAAAATTACATCATCACTGCATATTATAAAAC